>Ga0310691_10004617_pt1 | contig 15411 bp, 10 predicted proteins | sample 176DNAGHGlowgp2_FD_203887 | JGI IMG/M metagenome (GOLD analysis project Ga0310691, IMG submission 203887) | Sheep rumen microbial communities from Palmerston North, Manawatu-Wanganui, New Zealand - 1766 DNA GHGlow gp2 (v2) (version 2) | ecosystem: Host-associated > Mammals > Digestive system >...
GCGGCGGGCTTCGACGCCCTGCAGATGGCCCGGGCGCTGGTTCGGGATACGGATTTTGTGAACAAACTGCAGAGCGGGGAAGTGGAGCGGAGCGAGTGCCGGCACTCCAATTACTGCATCGGACGCATGTACACGCTCCAGATGCGGTGCAACCATTGCGCTGGGGAGCTTCCGCCGTCGCTGCGTCGGGAAATTGAAAAAGCGGAGGAACGATGGTCGCGCTAATTACCGGTGGCAGCTCCGGCATGGGGCTGGAATATGCCCGTCAACTGGCGGAAAAGGGGTATGACCTGGTGCTGGTGAGCAACCGGGAGGAGGAACTGACTGCGGCTGCATCGGCCTTGTGCGCGCAATTCCCTGTAAAGGTGGAGGGGCATTTTCAGGATTTGGCCTTGCCTTCTGCCGCGGATGAATTATTTGCCTGGTGCCAGTCTCGCGGCCTGGTCCCGGATGTGCTGGTGAACAATGCCGGCATGTTCTTTTTCAAGGAATTGACTTCGGCCGATTTGGGGCGCGTTCAGGCCATGCTGAACTTGCATGTGGGTACCGTCACGCGCCTGAGCATCCTGTTCGGGGAGGCCATGAAGCAGCGGGGGAGCGGGTACATCCTCATCGTCTCCTCCATGGCGGCTCGGCTGCCAACGCCCGGGATCACCATTTATTCGGCCACCAAGGCCTATCTGCGGAGTTTTGGGCGCTCGCTCTCCTACGAGCTCCGGCCGTACGGGGTGGGCGTGACCACGGTGTGCCCGGCAGCCATTGCTACGCCGCTGTACAGGCTCAAGCCCTCGCTGATGGACCTGGGCGTGAAACTTCGCCTGATTCATACGCCGGCATGGCTGGTTCGCCGTGCGCTCCGGGCCATGTTCCGCCGCCGCCGGGTGGAAAGTCCCTCCTTCATGAACGTGTGGCTGCCGCCCCTTGTCGCCCTTCTTCCCGGCCCCCTGGAGCAGTGGCTCTGGAAGTACATCCTGCATCGCCTCCCATCCGCAAAGTAGCCCCCCGTCCTGCCCGGCCCCTTGTCCCGTCCTGCCCGGCCCCTTGTCCTCGTCCTGCCCGGCTTCGACCGGGCATCTCGTCCTCAAAAATACTCCAAAACAAGGACGAGAAGGCCTTCCCCATCCGTTAAAGCACGGGGTGGGGCCGCAGAGGCTACTCTGACGGGGGCGAGTGTGCTTTAACGGGGAGCAAACAGGGCATTAAAGCACAGCACCATGGCACTGGGGCCACTCTGGCAGGGGCAAGTGTGCTTTAACGCTACGCACAATTCCAGAAAAGGGCGGGCTTTTCCCGAAAAATTGCGTAAATTCGCACTATGAAAAAGACACTGCTGATAACCTTCTTGATGGGCCTGGGCGTGCTTGCCCTGGCCCAGCCGGCCGGCAATTATGGAACGATGCCTGGACCTTCTCGAAAGACGGGGAAACCCGTACGCTGAACCTTCCGCACGACTGGGGCGTGGAGCAGCCGTTCGTGCAGGAGAACCCCGGCGAAACCGGCAAACTGGCCTGGTGGGGAAAGGCGGTTTACACCAAGGTCCTCCAGGTGGAAAGCCTGGAAAAAGACTACCGCCTGGAGGTGGACGGCGCTTTCTCCAACGCCCGGGTCTATGTGAACGGAGAGGAAGCCGGACGGCTATTACCTCAACGGCGCCAAGACCTTCCTCAGGGGCGTGTGCCTGCACCACGACGCCGGTGCCCTGGGCGCCGTATGGAACGAGGATGCCTGGGTGCGCAGGCTCCTGAAACTCAAAGAGATGGGCTGCAACGCCATCCGCACCAGCCACAATCCTCCGGCCACGGAACTGCTGGACCTCTGCGACCGCATGGGCTTCCTGGTCCTGGACGAACTCACCGACACCTGGACCTGGCCCGGCCGGGAAGGGAAAGTAACCCCCGTCCACGTGTACACTTCCGGAGATGAGGCCGAACTTTTCCTCAACGGCAAATCCCTTGGCCGAAAGCAGAAGGACGGCTACCGCATAGTTTGGGACAATGTCCTGTACGCCCCCGGAACGCTGGAAGTGGTGTGCTACAAAAACGGCCGTGCAGTATCGTGAGAACCTCATTGACGAATACATCACGGAGAACTCCGGCATGATAGGCAAGATGCCCGTACTCTCCTGGGAAGACAACATCATAGGGGAATTTACCGGAAAGTACAAGGGCTGGAGAAACTACCAGATAAACTATTACTTCTACAGGGGCGGCGCCCATGGCTCCTCCACCTGCTCCCAGATAGTGTTCGACGCCAAAACCGGAGAACCCCTCACGGAGGACGCTCTCTTTGCTGAAGGATATTTTGAGAAAGTGGCCGCCCTCATGCAGGCCCAGGCGAAGGCCGATATGGAGGCCGAAAACCCCGATGTCCTGGACCTCCTGGAACTGGACCTTGTGGTTCCCAACGGCAATTTCTCCGTGGGCCAGAGCGGCGTCATGTGGCTCTTCCAACCGGACGACCTCCTGCCGCACGCCTTCGGCCCGCTATGCGTAACCGTGTCCTGGGACAAGCTGAAGCCTTATCTCAGGTAGTATTTATTTCTTTTTAAGGTTTTTTTAACCGGCGTTAACTGCGGGGTAAAGTGCTTTTTTAGTGCGTGAGGCTATTTTTGCTTCATGATAATAACCTTGCTAGTAACCGCCCTGATGGCCTTCGCCCCGTCAGAAGGCTTCACAAACCGTCTTGAAAAACCATGGCGGGAAGACATTTGTCTTAACGGATACTGGGACCTCCAACCAGGAGAACAATTCACGGGTGAATGGGAGCACACCAGGATAAAAATCCCTTCTCCCTGGAATGTCAACAGTTTTTCCTATGAAGGGCTTGAGGGACCGGACCACCGGAACTATCCCTCTTATCCGGAGCGCTGGGACACCGTTTCCGCGGCGTGGCTTCACAAGACTGTGGAAATCCCGCGAGACTGGGCCGGAGACCGTATTTTCCTCCATTTTGAGGCTGTTGCAGGCAAGGCCCAGGTGTTTGTGGGGCAAACCCTGGTTGCAGAAAACTTTGACATTTTCCTTCCTTTTGAGGCCGATATAACCCCACTTGTAACACCCGGCGTCCGTGCCGAAATCTTTGTGAGGGTAATCTCACAGCAGTGCTTTGAAGACCATGGCGGGGTGGGGCGCCGTGTCATCCCCGCCGGTTCCATGTGGGGAACCCATATAGCAGGAATCTGGCAGGACGTATATCTGGTGCGCCGCCCTGCGGTGAGGGTGGAGGATATCTATATCCAGCCCATGGTGGCCAGCGGCCTCCTGAAAGCTACGGTCACCCTGAAAAATGATTCCGATAAGCCTGTCAGGCTGCGTGTGGGCGGCATTGTGAACGAATGGCTGAACAGGGCCGGAACCACCGTGGAAGAAGCTCCGGTGCCCGCTTGGGAGCCCGGTGCGGAAGCGCTGCTATTTCCGGAGTATCCCATAAACCTTGCCGTCGGTGCTACTGAAACCATCACCATGGAAGTCCGGGCCGATGCCCTTGAAAAATGGACTCCGGAGCATCCCCGCCTCTACATCCTGCAAGTGGGGCTTTATCAGGGAAAAACCCAGACAGACAACAAATACGAACGCTTCGGCTACAGGGAATGGACCTTGGAAGCCGACAAACTCTGCCTTAACGGGGAGCCTTATCCCTTACGTGGAGACTCCTGGCACTTCATGGGCATTCCCCAGATGACCCGCCGCTACGCCTGGGCCTGGTTTACGGCCATCAAGGCCATGAACGGCAATGCTGTGCGTCCTCATGCACAGGTATACCCCCGTTTCTATCTGGACCTAGCCGATGAAATGGGCATCTGTGTCCTTTCCGAAACCGCCAACTGGGCCAGTGACGGTGGCCCCGCCCTTGAAAGTGCAGAGTTCTGGGAGCATTCCAAGGACCATCTGAGGAGGATGATCCTGAGAGACCGCAACCATGCAAGCGTCTTTGGCTGGAGCGTGTCCAATGAGAATAAACCGGTTATCCTCCATGTCCACAAACGCCCGGACCTGATGCCGCTTCAGGAGAAGGCCTGGCGGGACTGGGTGGAGATTGTGCGGGGAAATGACCCTTCCCGTCCCTGGATATCCTCCGACGGCGAGGAAGACGGCAGCGGTATTCTTCCGGTTACCATGGGCCACTACGGGGATGCCGGCAGCATGCGGGAGTGGAAGGCCATCGGCAAGCCCTGGGGAGTAGGAGAGCACAGCATGGCCTATTACGGTACGCCGGAAGAGGTGAGCCGATACAACGGCAACAGGGCCTACGAAAGTGCCCTGGGCCGCATGGAAGGCCTTGCCTATGAGAGTTACGCCCTTATCAAAGCCATGCGCGAAGCCGGAGCCTCCTACAGCACCGTTTTCAACATGGTGTGGTATGCCCTGAAGCCGCTTCCGCTGGGGAAAAAGGACCTGTCAAGCGCTCCCATGCTTGATGACGGCATTTTCTTCGGCCCGTATGTGGAGGGCCTGCCGGGAGTGCAGCCGGAGCGTATAGGCCCATATTCATCCACGCTCAATCCGGGCTATGACCCTTCCCTTCCGCTCTATGATCCATGGCCGATGTTCGATGCCATGAGGGCTGCCAATGCCCCGGGAGGACCCGCCTGGTGCCTGTGGGCGGAGAGATACTTCGTTCCTGAGGATGGCAGCTGTCATTCTGAGCGCAGCAAAGAATCTTACGACGCCGTCATCCTTGTGGCCTCTCCCGACAGCCGGCTCCGCCGTATCCTGGAAGCCCAGGGCGTGACCCTTTCCACAAAACCGAAGGGCCGTACGCTATACATCGTGGATGCATCCACGGAGAATGCGCTCCCCAAAGCCGCCGCTTCCCATGACGTATGGTACTGGGGGCTGCGGCCGGAGACATCGGCCTTCTATGGGCTGGGGATAACGCTTACGCCGCTTTGCCGTTCCTCTTTCCTTCCGGAGCAGCGCTCCTGGACCCGCGGTATGTCCAATGCCGATTTCTATTTCTGCGAAGTCCAGTCACAGGATGCCGCACGCTATACCCTCAGCGGCCCCTTCGTTGAAGAGGGTGAAGTCCTACTGAATGCCTGCAAGGCCGATTGGCGCCGCTGGAACAAGCGCGCCGAGGCCCTTAAGACAGCGGCCCTCCTGCGCAGCGAAAACGAATGCACGGCCCCGCTTCCGGTCATGGTGAAAAACGGCCGCCGGTGGGTAAGTACCCTGGACGATTTCCTGTCATCGGAAAAGGGCTATACCGCGCTTCACGCCCTTCTGGAGCACGCCGGAGTTCCCTGCCGGGAGGTGAAATCGGCCTCTTTTGCCTCCTTTGACGACGGCATCTATCAACCTGGAATCCTGACAAGACCTGTAAAGTGAATTGGTTATGAAAAAATGGTTATTATTATTGTTGTTTCCGTTGCTGGCGCCTTCTTTACAGGCGCAGACTAAAGTTGTCTTTGTGGGCGCCAGCATCACCGAAGGGGCCGGAACGTCTGACCCTGCCCGCCTTTCCTATCCAGCCCGCACTGCGGACCTGCTCGGGGAGGGTTACACAGTAGAAAACTATGGCGTGGGAGGATGTACCATGCTGAGGCATTCAGACTGCCCATATTGGACAAGGGGACGGCTTGGAGAGGCCCTTACAAGCAATCCTGATATAGTTTTCATAGACCTTGGAGGCAATGACAGCAAGCCGTGGAATGCCACGCACCTGGACGAATTCCAGGACGACGCCGTCATTCTCACCACCATGTTTCAGAACCTCCCTTCCCGGCCGCGCGTGATACTAATGACACCCACCCTTTTCACCAGGGACTCCTACGGAATCTCCGACAAAGTGTCCCAGGAGCAGGTGTGCCCGGCCCTGTATGCCGCCGCTACGGAAACCGGAGCAGAAGTCCTGGACATGTATCCCGTCCTCCAGGAAGCCCGCCACACCCTGGATGGTGACGGCATCCATCCCAGTGATGAAGGGGCCCTTCTTCTGGCTAGGAAAGTGGCCTGGTACCTAAAGGCTTATCCTGAGAAGCCGGCAGAATTCATGACCATTGACGGCATGGCCGACAACCCCTTTATCACAGAGCTCTACACGGCCGATCCATCGGCCCACGTGTGGGAAGATGGGCGCCTATACGTTTACGCCTCCCACGACATCGACCCGCCCCGCGGATGCGACCTCATGGACCAGTATCATGTCTTTTCCACCGACGATATGATCCACTGGACAGACCACGGGGAAATCCTCCGCGCCTCCGATGTGCCCTGGGGCCGTAAGGAAGGCGGTTTCATGTGGGCTCCAGACTGCGCCTACCGCAACGGCAGATACTACTATTACTTTCCCCATCCCTCAGGCACCCATACCGGCAGCACCTGGAAGATAGGCATAGCCATTTCAGATAAGCCCGCAGAGGGTTTCAAGGTGCAGGGCTACATCAAGGGAATGACCTCACATATAGACCCTTGCGTCTTTGTGGACGATGACGGAAAGGCCTACATCTACAACGGCGGAGGCGGGGAGTGCTACGGCGCCCGTCTCAAGAAAAACATGATAGAGCTGGCCTCCAAGCCGCATCGGATGGAAGGCCTGGTGGATTTCCACGAAGGCACTTGGGTACACAAGTACAACGGAAAATACTATCTCTCCTATCCGGACAACTATATAGACGAAAACGGCCGCCAGTACAACCGCATGCATTACGCCATGAGCGACAGTCCCCTGGGACCCTGGGAATACAAAGGCATCTTCCTGGATGCCACGGACTGCGACACCTCTCACGGCAGCATCGTAGAGTACAAGGGCCAGTGGTACCTCTTCTACCACGGCTGCCAGCTCTCCCAGCGTGGCAACCTCCGCTCCATCTGCGCAGACCGTCTCTACTACAATGCCGACGGCACCATCCGTAAGGTGCATCAGCGGCACCACAGCTACAAACTCCGTAAATAAGAACTACCAAGAATATGAAAACTGTTGTCAAACTGTTGGCGTTGGCGCTGGTGCTTGGCGCCTGTACGGCCAAGAAAGAACCGGTACACTACGTGAACCCGTACATTGGCAATGTGAGTCACCTGCTGGTTCCCACTTTCCCAACGGTCCAGCTGCCCAATTCCATGCTCCGCGTATATCCGGAGAGGGCCGATTACACATCCGAGTACCTGAACGGCCTTCCGGTGATTGTGACCAACCACCGGGAGAGGTCGGCCTTCAAACTCAGCGTCACCTCACGGGGACAGCTTGCGCCCGTTATTCCCGTAACGTATGACAATGAGCATATTACGCCCTACGGATTCTCCGTGGACCTTCAGGACGGAGCCATCCATGCCGATTATGCCGTGAACCACCAGAGTGCCGTTTACCGCCTCAATTTCCGGGAGGGTGAGCCGGCGGTGCTGCTGTCTTCCGGAAACGGGTCGGTGGCGCTTAACGGCAACCTTCTCACCGGCTGGCAGACGGTATCCGGCCAAACCCGCGTGTATGTTGCCATGGAATTCCAGGAGACTCCTTCCGAGGCCGGGGCCCTGGCCCACGGAGTCATTTCCGGGCGGATGGCCGATGAAGGACGTAATGCCTGTATCGGCCTGAGGTTTAAGGAGAAGGAGATCCATCTCCGCTACGGGGTTTCGTTCATCAGCACTGAGCAGGCACTGAAGAACCTGCGCCGTGAAACTGACACCTATGACGTTGAAAAAGTGGCCGCCGCAGGCCGCAGGATCTGGAACGAAAAACTTGGCCGCATTGCGGTCAAGGGCGGCACCGAGGAGCAGAAGACGGTCTTTTACACCTCCTATTACAGGACCTTCGAGCGCCCCATATGCATGAGCGAAGACGGCCTCTACTGGAGCGCTTTTGATGGTAAGGTGCATGAAGACGGCGGCGTTCCCTTCTACAACGACGACTGGATTTGGGACACCTACCGCGCCGCCCATCCGCTCAGGGTGGTGATGGACCGTCCCGTGGAGGAAGCCATCCTGGCCTCTTTCCTCAGGATGGCGGACCAGAACGGCACCGGCTGGGCTCCCACCTTTCCGGAAGTTGACGGAGATACCCGCAGGATGAATTCCAATCACACTATCGCTACCTTTGCCGATGCCATAGTGAAGGGCCTGGACCTTGATGTCCAGAAAGCCCGTGACGCCTCCTATGGTGCCCTGCAGCACAAGACGCTGGCTCCATGGTGCGGAAATCCCGCCGGCGCCATAGACCGCTTCTTCTGGGCCAACGGCTATATGCCGGCTCTTGCCGAAGGGGAGACGGAGACCGATCCCAACGTCCATCCCTTCGAGAAACGCCAGCCGGTGGCAGTTACCCTTGGCACATCCTACGACTGCTGGTGCATGGCCCGCATAGCCGAGGCCGCAGGAGACGCCGTGCTGGTTTCCCTTGCCACAAAGGCGGCGTCCTTCTACAAAAACCTCTACAACCCTGCCACAGGCTTTTTCCATCCCAAGGATGCCAGGGGAAACTTCATTGAACCCTTCGACTATAGTTTTCCCGGCGGCATGGGCGCCCGTGAGTATTACGGAGAGAACAACGGCTGGGTGTATCGCTGGGACGTACAGCACGACATCGAGGGGCTGATCAGCCTTATGGGCGGTCCTGAGGCCTTTGTGCGTAAGTTGGACGAAACCTTCGCCACCCCGCTGGGCCGCAGCAAGTACGAGTTCTTTGCCAAGCTCCCGGACCATACCGGCAATGTGGGACAGTTCTCCATGGCAAATGAGCCTTCCCTCCATGTGCCTTACCTGTACAATTACGCCGGCGCCGCATGGAAAACGCAGAAGCGTATCCGCCAGCTCCTGGACACCTGGTTCAGGGCCGACCTCATGGGCGTTCCCGGCGACGAAGACGGCGGCGGCATGACATCCTTCGTGGTGTGGTCGTCCGTAGGCCTGTACCCCGTTACTCCGGGCAAGGCCGAATACGCCATAGGCAGCCCCCTCTTTACGGAAGCCAGCCTGCATCTCTCTAACGGAAAGACGTTTACGGTGAAGGCCGATGGCGCCTCCCGCGACAATAAATACATCCAGAGCGCCAGACTCAACGGAAAGGAGTGGAACAGAGCATTCCTCAGCCACGAAGACCTGATGGCTGGTGGCGTACTGGAACTCACTATGGGGAATGAACCTAATAAAGCATGGGGAAAATGAAAAGAGGATTAGGAATACTGTTGGCCCTTATGGCCGTGGCTTGCGGCCCCAGAGGGCCATGGCACAAGACCGCCCATGGCCTTTCGGCCGATGGAAGTAAGGCCCGGGTGGAAGTCATTTGCTATACCCCTGAGATTATCCGGGTGGTGAAATCTCCGCTGTATGCGCCGGAGGATTTATCGGTCTCAGGGTCGGTTGTGCTTAAGCCCGGCAAGGTGAGCTTCCAGGTGCGGGAGACGGCGCCCGGAACAGTGGAACTCACTACGTCGGCCCTGAAGGTGAAACTGGACATGGGGAGCTGCACGGTGGCATTCTATACCACTGAAGGGAAGCTTCTTACCGGAGAACTCTCCGATGCCATGCATTTAGGGTCTTCGTCGGAGCACTTCCGCGTCTGTCAGTCCTTTTCCCTGGAGGCCGATGAAGCGGTCTTCGGCCTGGGCCAGCACAAAGGGAGCGGTCTCAACCAGCATGGAAAGCACTGGCATCTGGAGAATGTGAATACGGAGATCGGCATACCCCTGCTGCATTCGGTCAAGGGCTATGCCCTTTTCTGGGACAACGCTTCGCCAACGGAGTTCCACTGCAACCAGATGGATTATTACTTCGATTCCCAGGCGGGCGAGCACTGCGATTATTACCTGCTGTATGGCGGAGATGCCGACGGCGTGGTGCGGCAGATCCGTACCCTCACCGGCGCGGCTCCCATGAACCCGCTCTGGGCTTTTGGTTTCCACCAGTCAAGGGAGCGCTATGTCTCGCAGGATGAGCTTGTTTCCGTGGTTAAGCGTTACCGTGAACTTGAGGTGCCGCTTGACGGCATAATCCAGGACTGGCAGTACTGGGGAGACCATGACCACTGGAACGCCGTGCAGTTCCTGAATCCGCAGTTCCCGGATCCTTCCGGCATGATGGACGAGGTTCACTCCCTGGGGGCGCACGCCCTTATATCCGTGTGGCCTTCCTTCGGCCCTCAAACGCAGATTTTCAAGGACTTGGAGGCGGAGAACCTGCTTCTTGAACAGAGCACTTTCCCGCAGGGATACGGCGTAAGAGTGTATGACCCCTGGAACGCGCGCGCCCGCGATATTTATTGGTCATATATGGAGAAATACCTCTGGAACGCCGGACTGGACGGCTGGTGGCTGGATGCCACGGAACCGGAACACCAGCCCGTAGAGCCCGGGGATTATGACTATAAGAGCCCTCTGGGAACTTACCGGGCCCTCCGCAACAGTTTCCCTCTGTACAGCGTGGGCGGAGTGTACGACCACCAACGTGCCCTTACACGCAGCCGCCGTGTGATGATTCTCACGCGCAGCGCTACCGCAGGTCTTCAGCGTTACGGCGCCCATGTGTGGTCCGGAGACCTTGTTTCAAGCTGGGAAAGCCTCCGGGACCAGATAACATCGGCCCTTAACCTGTCCCTTTGCGGCATCCCTTACCATAATTCCGACATCGGAGGTTTCTTCTGTGCCGAAACTTACCCTGGCGGGAATCAGAATCCGGGTTTCCGGAAACTTTACGGCCGATGGATGCAGTTGGCGGTATTTACCGGCATGATGCGAAGCCACGGAACCCACACGCCCCGGGAGATTTTCCAGTTTGGAGAGCGTGGAAATGCCGATTTTGATATCCAGGAAAGCGCCATCCGGTTGCGTTACAGGCTGCTTCCCTATATATACAGCCAGGCCTGGAAGGTTACTTCCAAGGGCGCATCGCTCATGCGTCCCCTTTTTGCGGAATACCCCGGAACAGAAGGTATCGAGGATGAATTCCTGTTCGGCGACCGCCTTCTGGTCGCACCGGTCCTTCGTGAGGACGACATCCTGGAGTCTTATCTGCCCGAAGGAGACTGGGTGGGATTCTGGAACGGAATGCGTTTTAACGGCGGCGTCTCCTTCACCCGCAGCGTGGACCCTGACATAGTCCCGGTTTTTGTAAAATGCGGAACCGTGCTTCCAATCGGCCCGGATGTGCAGTATGCTGCCGAGAAGCCCTGGGACAGCCTTCAGATAAGGGTTTATACCGGGGCCGACGGCGACTTTACCCTCTATGAAGACGAGGGTGACGGCTATGCCTACGAGAAGGGAGCCTTCAGCACCATCGGCTTCCACTGGGACGACGCGTCGGGGAATCTCACCATAGGCTCTCGCAAGGGGACTTTCCCCGGGATGCTGCGGAAACGGGAATTCCGTGTTGTGCTGGTGCGTCCTGACGCCGGTGCAGGTCTGGACAACGAATCCTGTGACGTCCGGGTTGCATATGAGGGAAAAGAACTTACCATAGACCTTAACTGATATGAAAAAGAGCCTGATTCTGATTGCGCTGGCCCTTGGCCTGAGCGCCGGAGCCCAGGAACCCCCTAAGGACGTTCTCCGGAATCTTGAGGCCTACAATGTGGTTTACGGCAATATGGCCCGTAACGGGTCGGCCGATTCCATGCCGCTTGGCAACGGAGACGTCACCGTGAATGCCTGGGTGGAGGAATCCAGGGACCTGATGCTGTACATTGGGAAGCAGGACAGCTGGTCCGAGGCCGGCCGGCTTCTGAAGGTTGGCCGCGTGCGCCTTCGTCTGGACCCGAACCCCTTCACCGAGGATACCCGTTTTTCGCAGACCCTCAACCTTGCCGACGGCTGCATTGACATTGCAGCAAAATCGGCCGTGGGGAATGTTGCGCTGAAGGTTTGGGTGGACGCCGACGCCCCGGTAATCCGGCTGGATGTGAAGGCGGACAGGAAAATGTCCCTTTTCGTGAGCAATGACGGCATGAGGGAGCGGAAGGTGTTCATGGACCGGAAGGTATTTGAGCGCGGAGACACGTTCCGCGGGCTTGCCGGGGCACCATTTGAGGTATCTGAGGATGCCGATATCGTCCTTGAAGACCCTTCGGCCGTGGTATGGGCCCATCACAACGGCCGTTCCTTCTATGAGGAGGTGCTTTCCCGCCAGCATGCGGGCTCTCTTGTCGGCCTGTATGAAGACCCGTACCTTGGCCGCACTTTCGGGGCCGCCATCTCCGGAAAAGGGCTTGTGAAGGCCGATGACCGCACGATGAGGTCGGCCCTGCCCGGAAAGACTTTCTCCGTGGAGGTGGCCGTCCTTACTGAAAAGGCCCCTGTAGATACTTGGAAGGCCGATGTCCTGGCCCTTCTTGGCCGGAAGGCCGACTATAAGGCCCATGTGGGCTGGTGGCGCTCCTTCTGGAACCGCAGCTGGCTTTTTGTTACCGGAGACCCTGAGGCCGAAAACCTCACCCGCGGCTGGCTGCTCCAGCGTTTCATGATGGCCTGTCAGGGCCGCGGAGCCTGGCCTGTGAAGTTCAACGGCGGCTCCCTTACCTTCGATTACGGCAGCTTCGATGCCGACTACCGCCGCTGGGGGCCGGGCTTCTGGCATCAGAACCAGCGCCTGCTGTACTGGCCCCTCCTTGCAAGCGGAGACGATGATCTCCTGAGGCCGTGGTTCGACTATTATATGCGTCTGCTGCCTTTCCAGAGGGATGTGACAAGGCTACAGTTCGGCCATGACGGCGCGTACTTCCCGGAGACCATGAACCCCTTCGGCCTGTACATCCAGGACGACTGGGGCTGGGACAACCCCGGGCAGGCCTCCGACACACGCTGGATACGATACCACTGGTCCGGCGGCCTGGAGATGCTGGCAATGATGATTGATGCGTACAAGTATACTGAGGATGAGGCGTTTGCGCGTGACTATGTGATTCCGTTTGCAACGGAAGTGCTGCGCTTTTTTGCCTGCCACTGGCCAAGGATAAACCACATCATCCGCTTTATACCGGCCAACAGCATAGAGCAGTACTGGGACTGCCTCAATCCCACGGATTATATAGCGGGAATAAAGTACTGCGTGGAGGAACTTCGTGGAATACCCGGCGTCACTGAAGACCTTCAGGCCGAATGGGACGCCCTTGAAGCCGCCCTGCCGCCGCTTCCTGTCCGGGACGGTAAGATTCTTCCCGCCGAGGAATACGGCAAGGGCCGGAATGCGGAGAATCCAGAGCTTTACGCCGTGTTCCCGTTCCGTCTTTTTGGCAAGGGCAGCGAGCTGGCCATCCGTACATATAAATCCCGCGTATTCCATGAATCAAATGCGTGCTGGAGCCAGGACAATATCCAGGCGGCCCTGCTGGGGCTCACTGACGACGCTGCGCGGTTCTGCGTTAAAAAGGCCCATACGCTGGAGCCTTACGGTGTTTCCTTCCCGGGCTTCTGGAAAGCCGGCGGAGACTGGATTCCGGATTTTGACAACGGCGGTTCCCTAGCAATGGGGCTTCAGTACATGCTGCTTTCCCCGGACGGGGAGGTGAAACCGGCCTGCCCCGGAAACTGGAAAGTTTACTTCAAGCTGAGGGCGAGGGGCGGAAAAACCGTTGTGCATAAGGATTAAAAAAACCTTAAAACGTGAAATTAAGCGCTTTGTTAAGGGCGCTTTCGTGAAATTTTTAACAATGTTCGGCTTACTTTGTAAGCAAACACGGCACTATGAACGCCATATATAAACCAACACATAATTAATCCATTATTTATGAAAAAACAACTAGTCAGCGTGCTCCTTGCTGGAGCCATGGTTGCTCCCGTGTTCTTTTCCTGCGAGAGCAGTAAACTCACTGAACTGGACAAGCGTGTCACCGCACTTGAGGGTGCCTGGCACGAGACCGAAGTAATTGTCAAGGAAGCTGTTGTCGCAGGTTCCACAATTCTTTCCGCCACCCAGGACAATGGTGTCTGGACCCTTAAGCTCAGCGACGGTAAAGAGATTGTCATCGCCCCCGCTACCGGCGGCGGCGCCGACGTTACCGTTGAAGAGAAGGCCGACTGCTTTTTGATTACAATCAACGGAACGGCTTACGCCATTCCCAAGGCTTCACCTATCGGTTCCCTGGTATTCGTCCCCGAATATGGCACCGACCTTGTGACCGTGGGCAACGACGGCGAAACCGTCAAGTTCCTTGCCACTCCCGCCTTCACTTCCCTTGACGACATCACCTTCGGCATCGCCGATGCCCGTGAGGTTGCAACCAAGGCCGGCGAGAACCTTTTCAGCGTAAACAGCCCCGCTCTTGTGGACGGCCTTCTTGCCGTTAACCTGAGAGGAACCGGCGCCGAGGCCGGGAAGGTGTACATCGTAGCCCTCAAGGCTACCGTGCAGGGTGCCTCCATCAGCTCCAACTATTTCCGCGTACAGGTGGGCGACGACTTCAGCTTTGATCCCGAAGCCCTTGAAGATCCCGTATTCGCAGACGGCATTTCCGCCGAAAAGGTTGGTGACAGCTATCGTGCCGCCCTTCCCGCTACAGCGGACTTCCTTGGTGAGTTCGACCTCAAGTCCCTGTTCAAGGAACTGCCCGCAGGTGACGTAACTTTCGAGCTTGCTCCCGCAGAAGACCAGAACGGTCAGGTGGCATCCCGCTACGACTTCTTCAAGAGCTGCATCGTAGATGGCCACACCTGGAAGATGCAGGGCCGTCCCGGCACCAGCTGCTATGATCCCGAAAAAGACGGTATCTATATTTATGCAAAGGTGAACGACCAGATCAAGAGCAAGATCTTCTGGACCGTAAACGATCCTATCCGCACCGGCCTTGCTTCCTTCGGCCGTGACGATGATCCTACCTACGGTGACATTCACTACAGCCCCGATTTCCCTGAGGCACAGCACATGGAATACCGCACCATGGTACCCGCCGGAGAGAATCATATCAGCTTCATTGAGCTGTTCATGAAGTCCAAGATCAATGAAGAGAACGATTACCTCTGGTTCCAGCACGGCGACGCTCCCAAGGCAATCGAGTGGATTCAGAATCTGTCCATCTCTGTGGCAGAGCCCGGTGATATCCTCTATTCCGACGGCACCACCCTTGCCCTTGGCGATCTTGGCGCTTCCCTCGCCCGTCACTCAAAGGGCATCTGGTGGCAGAGCACCCAGCCTTCCATCGTATCTTCCCAGCGTGACAACCTTTCCGAAGAGCAGAAGCAGGCCGTGAAGGACGAGTTCGGCACCGAGTGCAACGGTGAAATCATTGGCGGTTGGGACGGCAATGCCTGGGATGTCCACGAGCAGCTTGGCTATGACTGGAACGAAAAGGAATTCGTCACCACGGCCGCTTATACCGGCACAGCATTCCGCTTCGGCCTTGGACTGCGCTTTGAGTATGACTATGGCCAGATCCGTATCGGCGGATGGCACACTTGCTACATGTTCTTCAACCGCCGTCTGGCCCCCGAAGGAGCAAAGGATATCCAGCCTAAGTAATTGTCCTCCGTATGAAATTCAAACTTTCACATATTAT
>Ga0310691_10004620_pt1 | contig 15406 bp, 5 predicted proteins | sample 176DNAGHGlowgp2_FD_203887 | JGI IMG/M metagenome (GOLD analysis project Ga0310691, IMG submission 203887) | Sheep rumen microbial communities from Palmerston North, Manawatu-Wanganui, New Zealand - 1766 DNA GHGlow gp2 (v2) (version 2) | ecosystem: Host-associated > Mammals > Digestive system >...
TCTTTCCATGACAAGGTCAACAGTTCCACCAAAATATCCACAAATTGATCCCCAAACTAAACCAATTGTGAAACAGATTGCAAATGTCAATAAGCCTAAACCAAGGGATGTTCTTAAACCAACAAATACAAGTTTAAGTAAATCATTACCAGTACTATCTGTTCCAAAGAGGAATTTTGGCATTTCAGCATAACCAAGCCATTTATAACCATAAACATCACAAATAAATTGGTAAGCAGTTATGCCACCACTAGTTGTGACAGTAATCTCTTTCATAGAAACAATTGGACAATATTTATCAGTCAAATCTGTTTTTAAAGTCTTGTAATATTTATCAAGTTCAAGAGCAGCATCGTTATATAAAGCGTCATCAATATTAAATGATGAAGAAATCCATCCTTTTTCAACATATTCATTCACAAGAGATAATGATAATGTTCTTTCTTGGACGCCATAAGCTGCTTCATAGGTGTCATAAACAAATGAACAAACATAACCTAAGCCATGGTATAACTTCTTAGTTCCAGTACTTGTCCAATAACCTCTAGCTGAAGGTTGTTTTAAAATCATTTGATTTGCGTTATCAAACCCTAAATTTGTAAATGGAATTGATGTATCATTTTCTGCTTCAAAAATAATAGATCTAATAGCTAAACTTGATTGAGAATTTGCTACAGGAAGCATTTCAATTCTTAAATTTGCATTTTCAAGTCCATTTGCTGCTACATCTGGATCAGCAGCAACTTCTTCTAAGAAATTAGAAACTTCAAGTTTTTTAGTTTTTAAAGTTGAAATTGTATCATTAACTGCTCCAGCAACAAGTTTAGAATTATCACTAAATTCTTTTAAAGTTACAGTTTTTCTTTCATCAACAGTTTTAGCTTTATAATCGATTAAAACTCTATAATCACATCTTGCAAATCCTTCAATATGTTCATCAAGAACTGTTAAAGTGACTTTATAAGAATCAGTTAAATCAAATGCATAATTTTGTGAATAGAAAACTGTTGCATATTCGCTAATGGCTTCTTCATCAGTTATATCAATATCTGTAGCTGTTGATTTAACACAAATTATATTTGCATATCCATAATTTGCTGCTGCAGTTGCATCTTCTAAATAACCGACCTTAGCTGGAGTTAATTTAGAGACAGCACGCTTAGGATAATTTGCTTCAAAAGGATAGTAGAAAACGTTTCCTGCTTCATCAACAATTTTTTTAGATGTATCACAAGGTGCGTTTTCAATCTTTTTAGTACCATCCCAGAAACCTGTTCCAGCATTAAATGCTTTAGGAGCTAGGAAAAGTTCATAAGGATGGGAAACATCAATGTTATTTGTATCAATAACAGGAATTAAAAGACTTAAAACAAGTAAAATTCCTAAAATGATACCACCAGCAACACTACTCTTATTTTTTGCAAAACGTTTTAAAGCATCTTTAAAGAATGTTGTTGGTTTTGTTTTAAATTTTTGATCATGAATTGCTTCATTTTGTTGTTTTAGCTCAAAATTGCTTTCTTCAAGGGCAATTTTATGTTCAATACCTGAACTATCTACATAGATATATTCTTTTTTATCCATTGTTCTTTGCCCCCATTCTAATACGTGGATCAATAAATCCATATGATATGTCTAAGAAAACACTTGCAGTTAAAGAAATAAGTGTAAACATAGCCATATCAACCATCAAAACGCTATAGTCTTTTGAATTGATAGCTAAAACGAATAAACCTCCAATTCCTGGAATGTTATATAAATTTTCTAGAATCATTGATCCAGATAAAATACCAATAAATTCAGCTAAAATTGATGGAACAATTGGGACCATTGCATTACGTAAAGCATGACGCGTAATACATTGTGTCTTTGTTAAACCCTTAGTTCTAGCAAGTAAAAGATAATCGCTACTCATGACTTCACAAAGTTCTGCTCTTGTGAATCTACAATATCCACAAATTGAACCAAAACTTAGTGCCATAACAGGGATAAAATAACCTAAAATTTTATTTTGAGTTGTACTTGTTGCATCTGGCCATTGAGATGGGAAAAGTTTTAAATCAAAAGCTAACCACTTAATTAAAAGTGAAATGACAATAAAACTTGGAACAGAAATAAAGACCATAACAATCGTCGAAATAATGTGGTCTGTAGGTTTATTTTTCTTTAATGCTGCCCAAATTCCTAACGCAATTCCTAAAGGAACACTAACTAAAACACTCCAAATATTGATACCAATAGAAACTGGGAGTCTAGAACCAATAATGCTCATTGCTGATGCATTAAATTGAATGGCGGTTGAGGTTCCCCAATCCCATTTTGTTAATACATTTCCCCAGAAATTAAAATATTGTTCCAAAATTGGACGTTGATAGTAATACCAATTATTGCCATCCTTAACTAAATCAGTTCCTTCGGTAGTGAATAAAAGGTCTCCATATCCTTCTTTTTGCTCTGTAGCAAATTTGATTACATAACCGTAATCTAGTTGTGCTTCATAATAACGCCATTGATCACTAGCCATACCAATCGGACGTTGGAACGGCAAGAGTTTCATCATCAAATAAGTTAAACTTAGAATAATAAAGGCGGTTATTAAAGCAAGCACTAATCTTTTAACGACATACTTCCACATAACTTTTCCTCTTAAAATCTTATAGATTTTACTACAAATAAATTTAAAAGTATATAAGAAAAAAATCAGCGTAACCTGTACGCTGATTTACTTTTATAAAAACCTTGCAAATCTCAAGTATTTTTCACAAATTATTGATTTGAACGAGAAATATCTTGAGTTGTAAGTGATGAAGCAACTGCTATTCCTTCAATCTCCATGTAATAGGTGACTGTGAGGTTAAGACCCGTAATATCTTTCCATTCAATGTTATTTGTGATTTGTCCATTTGTATTTTCTGGAGTTAAAACCATAGGAACATTGACATAGAATCTTGCTGTTGGTTCTTCAGCATTTTTACCAAAGTAACCATTTAAGTCAACATCTGATTCTGTTGCACCAACACTTCTTGGAGCAAAGAAATTTGTCTTAGCATCATCGCCATAATAGAAGTTAACAGCTACTGTTTCTGTTGCTGAGCCTTTCTTATATGAGATGCTTGCTGTAACATAAGCTTCGTTTTTAACTTCATCGTTTTCATAGATCTTGAATGCTGCTTGTTGAGCTGCTGCTGCAACTTCTAAATCGAATGCAATTCTTTGGCATGCAGTTCCATTAACTGTGAAGTTAGATGTACCTGTACCAGCTTGTTTGACTGTAACTGGGTTAGCAACTGTCTTACTATCTGTACCAATAATAGCACCTGTTTTTGCAGCTGCCCATAAACCATCAAAGCTCCATTCTTTACCATCATAAATAATAGCATTACTACCATCTTCATTAATGGTTGCGGTATCCATACCATAGTTAAGTGTGAATCCTGATGAGTTATCACTCTTTAAAACTTCCATGAAACCAAGTGGGTCGCTTGTCATACCTGAAATAGAACCAAATCCTAAATCAAACATACCAGATTTCATTGTGTCATAGACGACTTGGTAATCACTATTACCACCATCTTGAGTGAAGTTAATTCTAAATCCTGCTTTATAAGCATTTGTTTTTTCAAAAGCTGTATTCCAGAAACCAATAATATCGTTTCCATATTCTTTTGGATCGGTTGTATTCATCCAAGAAATCTTGATTTCTTCTGTTGATTTATAACCTGTATAACTTCCGTTAACTTCAACTTCTTCTTTAATAGCTGCATCAAATAATTGGACAGCTAATTCAACATTATAGCCGTAAGTTGATGGTGAATAATCAGCTAAAACTGCTTTGTGTTGAGGAGTTTCGTTATATGATTTACCAAGTTCTGGTTCCCAAAGATATGCAGGAGCAAAATATTCTTGTGAAGGAATGTTACCTCTATTTTCAGCAAATGTTTTTCTATCGATAGCAAAACTTAATGCGTTAAGGAATTTATCATTGCTCATTAATGGTTTGACTTTATAAGAACCTGTTGCGTTATAAGTTGCTGTTTTCTTAGGATCTTTAAATCTATCATTCCATTCTTCTTGAGTTGAAGAGTTAACATTAAGTTTGAATGTTGATGAACCTTCTGTTTTTGTTGTACGAGCATCATTAACATATTCAGTAATGTAATCCTTAGGAATTGAACATGCATCTATCTTGTCTTTTAAGAAGTAATTAGTAAATGCGAGGTTTGTATCACTTGCTGCACCTTGTAAGTACATAAGTTTTAATCCCTTGATGTTATATCTACCGCTTAAAAGTTGATTGTTTGCATCCCATTCTTTATATAATTCATTCTTTTTATAAACGTTATATTGAGAAGCTGATTGTTCAAGGACATATGGTCCAACTGAAAGTAAGTTATCAACAGGTGTAATTGTTGAATCTGTCTTATTAACTGTACCATAAGCATCTTTCATACCTGATTGATAGATGTTTGCTTCATTCTTATCAGGAGCAATTGCTCTAATGAAGTCTGCTGGGAATGGTGAAACAAGTGAACTTGAAACAGCTTGCATTGCTGAGAATGCAGTTAATTGTTGATTGAATTCGAAGTCTAAATATTCACCATATGTATCTTCACCACTCTTCAAACCAACCATGTTATCAAATGTTTGTTTTGTTTGGTCGATATTTGAGTTTCCAGCTGAAGCTGAGTTATAAGCTTTAGCACCTTTAAGTGTTGATTCACTTGTATCAGAAATCATATCGGTCATTCTCTTTAAGTGGATCTTACCATTTAAGAGGACTCTATATGGTGTGATGTAGTCTTCAAGTTCAAGAAGTCTACCCTTAAATGAATAACCTTGCTTATTTTCGCCTTTTTGATCAACGAAATCATAAGTTCTATCACTTAATGTATTATAAGCAATACCATCACTCTTTCCGGTTCTAACATAGACTCTATATTTAGAAGCTAAGCCTAAACTATTTTTATTTAAAGCGATTGGTCTAACTTTACCTTTTTCAGCATCTTTATCTTCGTAAGCTGTAATTGTTTTACCATTATAAACAGTTGTTTTTGGTGATGGTTTTGCTAAATGTGGGAAATATTCATATCCATCACGAGTAGCATTCATCTTTGTGTTATAAAGGGTTGAAGCAACATAGCTATAAAGATCGCTTGATTCACTACCATCATCATCAAGATAGTTGAATTTTTGTTTGTTATTTGTACCAGCATATGAGTGGTAATATTCTCTCCATGCTTCGTTACTTTCTTGTTCAGCTGTCATAGGTTTTGTGATGTTACCTTCAGTTAAGATACCAAAGCCATAACCTGTGATGTAGTTATTTGTTGGTTTGCTGATACGGCTACTATACATGACGTAACCACCATTTTGGAAAAGTGTGATACCTGTTAAATGGTTATCAACAACATATTTTTCAAGTTTTCCTAAAATGTCGAGCTTTTCTTCATATGATTTACCAACATAGTTGAATGCACCAACTGCTCTTTCTGGAGCTTCTAAAACTTTAATCGTGACTGTTTTTGGTTCTAAACCTTCAACACCATTTCTAACTCTTACAGTAACTGTTCCCTGTCCTGGAGCTTTACCAGTAATTTTACCATTTGTATCTACTTCAATAAAATTACCTCCAGCTGTAACTTGATAAGTATAGTTTCCTGTAACTGCTTCACCTTTAGCATTTTCAGCGGTACATGAAATATAAACTGATTCGCCAGCATAAATTTCACCAGAGCCACTTAAAGAAACTTCAAAAGAAGCAACTTTAGTTAAATCAACTGGGTCATCGTCACCACCTGGATCAGGGGTAACTGGATCATCGCCTCCATCATCTGGGCCTGGAGTTGGATCAACAGGTACTGTAGGAGTATCTTCTCCGCCACATGAAGCTAGTGGTAAGCCAAGAAGCAATAAAGCACTGAGCGCAAATAGATATTTTCTCTTTTTCATATCTTTTTCCTCCAATTTTATAATTGAATAAACATATACTATATGTTTTCCATATTTTAAGCAATCGATATCTTTATATAGATAAAGATAATCAAAGCTGGAATTAATAGTAAGATACTAGATGCGTAATAACTAAGAAAGACGAATCTATTATCTTTTCTTTGTTCTTCTTTTGACTTTGTATATTCATATCTTCCATTCATTTGAACGAAGTGCTTCATTTCATTTTTAATTTCTTTCTCAAAAAGCGTATAAACCATTATCTTTATATGAGAAGCCATCTTTAAGAAGCTATATGCGAAGATATCGAAGAACTCTAAGTTGGTTATGATCGAGAATGTTCCAGCTGCAAAGCAGATCATTCCTGCGATAAATAATCCATCACAAGACCCAACTATCGTTTTATTAATAACTAAATAATAAACTAGAAAGAAGGCTACTCCGACTGCTAATGAAGCAAGAAATCTAATTCCATATTTTTTGAAAAAGTCTGCAAATTCCATATATTTTTCAAAATTCCTTCTAATTTAGTAGATTTTTAGTAGGTGCCTAGTCGATTTCTAGGCACCTACTTTTTTTAGTTAGGCTTGGACAAATGTAACAACTACAACGTTTGCACCTTTTTCAAGAGTGAATTGATAGTTGCCATTAGCGTCAGCTTGAATAGCGACACCATTAACAGTGACTGAACCAACTTTATATCCTTTATCTGGGATTGCATAAATTGTTGCTTTATCACCTTTTGCACCAACTACTTTATCAACGTAAACTTTACCGTGTTCTGGGCTAGCTTCATAACTAACTTCAGCATCTTGTACGTTGAAGATTGGGGTTTGTTTGCTACCTGTATCTTGGATTAAGAAACGTGTAGCACGTGTTGTAATTCTTAATGTTGAATCATCAATCTTGACACCTCTTGTATTTTGGTTAGCGATTAATGATCCTTTGACAAGCTTACCTTGTGCATCTTCTACCATTTCATAAACTTGGAATGTGTTGTTAAGTTTTCTATCAAATGAAACGATTGCACTATATTCATCTAAATCGATAGCATTTCCTCTAGCATCGTGAGCGCTAACTTCATAAACATAAGAGATATTTCTTGATGTATCATCAACTTTTCTTGTGTATGAATATGTTGAACCATAGTTGAGTTTATTACTTTCAAGTACTAAACCACCTTCAAGTTCTCCTTCATTAATCATGATTGAACCATAGTTATATGTTGAATCGTAGATTGAAATGAAGAGTTTGCCATTTAAGTAAGCATCAGTAAGTGGAATATCAATGATATAACCATCGCTTGCTTTAGTCATTGTGAATTGAGTTTGGTCAGCATTGACGTGGACTCTTGTTTCTTCTGGAATATAGATTTCAGAGAATTTAAGTCTTAATGTCTTAACACCATTCTTATCGAAGATACTTCTATAAAGTAGACTTGGAGCATCACCATCAATTACAAGGTCGTAAGTTTTGACTTGTGTTGATCCATAAACTAAATTATGTGTGATCTTCATGGTATATTTTCCACTTGCAAGTTTATAACCAGCATCTGAATAAAGTGGAATTTCTGCATAGCCTCTATTAACAAGAGACTTATCAGAAATGTTATTTGAAATAACATGTGATTTAAAGAGATAATTTGTTCCTCTTAAAAGGTCTGTAATTGGAACACTCTTAACAAGTGAATTGATTGAATCATAGATTGATACATTAGCACTTTGAACTGATCTATAGACGAATTCTTGGAGGTATAAAACATCTGTATTTGCACCACCAACATAAAGTGTGTATCTATCTTTTTCTTCATCGTAACTTGTTGTTAATGTTTGACCGAAGTTATAGAAGTTATCAGTATTACCTGTAACACTTGATTTTCTATCGTTTTCTTGGAATCTTTCAAAGCTATCAGCACCAATCATAGAACCTGTATCAATAAATGATAAGCCATATGATTTGCTACCCATGAAGTCAACAAGATCGCTACCATAGAGTTTTCCATCAGTTTGATCTTTTGTGATATCGTATTTGCCTTCTTTTTCAAAGTCAAATTTTTCAACAGCTTCTGCTTGATCATAATCACCATAGAAACCTAAGTAAGGAACATTAAGTTCTGGAGCTTCATCGTTTCCTACTGGTTCAAGTGTGAGATAACCTTCTAAGAAAGTACCATTTTCAAATCCAGTAAGATATTCTTTACTTTCAGCACTAATTTCGTGAGTATCAAAGATTACATCTTTTGTTTCATCACTTGCTGTTAAAGTAACTGTACCTAAATCGATATCTTCTTCTAAGATTTTATCGAAAGCTGTTTGAATCTTAGCACCTTCAAATTTAGCATCATTACCGACATAATTTGCAAGTTGGTTATCGTGATTATGGAAATCTGAGATTTGAGCAGCTTGGACAGTTAATTTAGCTTTATAGCTTCCTTCAAAGCCTTCGTTATGGAGTCTTAAACCAAGTTTAATCTTTCCTTCTTTAATTAAAGAATTGTTTTTAAGTTCGATTTTGCCGAATTTATTTCCGACATATTCATCTTCTTCTTTAATATATTCACCATCATCACCTGGAACTAAGCCTTCAACGTAGACTTTTGAAGCAATTGCTTCGCCTGCATTGACAATACCAGCACCTTGTTTACGTGGAGAATATTTAGCAACATCTTCTTCTTCTTTGACAGGAGTATAAATTGTGACTTTTGACTTGTCGCTAGCTTCAGCTTCACTAACAGTAATACCTTCATATCTTGTTGAAGATGATGTATATGGATCAGCTGTTGACATTGTTCTCATAGAAATTGTCTTTAAGTAGTCAACTCTTTCTTCTTCTGTAGCAGCTTCTCTTTCACCAACAAGTAATGCAACAACACCAGTGAAGTTAGGAGCAGCCATAGATGTACCACTTAAATATTCATATCTATCAGGGTCAAAATCTTCGACAACACCGAGTGAATTTGTATCTCCAAGTGTAGCACCTTTAATGGAACTTCCTGGAGTTGAGATTGTAGGAATAATTGCCATATCACTTGCAGCACCTTCAGATGAGAAGTCACTCATCTTTCCAGCATCTGGGTTTTCAGCAATCATGTTTTTAATTAAATTACCTTTTGTTGTTCTACAAATTTCTTTCCCATTTTCATCTCTAATAATGTTTCCATCTTTTCCCATTGCTTTAGAGAGAATTAAGTCTCTATCTTTGAAAAGGACAAAGACGACTGGGATTGAAGGAACAACAAGAGTATTTGTATTGCTATCTGTGAAGCTCATTCTCATGTTGAATTCATAAGCTGTTGGGTCATTATTGATAACAATAAGAGCAGCAGCACCTGCTTCAGCAGCAGCTTGAGCTTTTGCTAAGAAGGTAGTACTACCTCTATCACAAACAGCAACTTTACCTTTATAGTAATTTCCACCAAGAGCAGATGTAACTGTTGAATAATCAGCATCAGTACCATAATAATTTCCGTTTGAATCAGCAGCACCAGCTGTAACAAGTTCAACTTCACCACTAAGTACTTCTGCTAAAACTTGTTCTTGATCTTCAGGAATATCTGGTTGGGTTTTGTGAGCAACTTGATCGTTATAAGCAACGATTTGACCTTCGATTTGAAGACCATTTTCATAGAATGCTTTAGGTGTTGTTGAAGAAGCAATGATGTTAGCTGTTTCGCTACATGCATAACTTCCTAAAACACCTGTATCAGTTTCTTCTGTGCCCCAGTGTTTATAAGTGGAGAATGATGAGAATAATCCTTTTCCACCATTACCTGCAGAAATACAACCTTGTGTACCTGCAGCTTGTAATTTATCGATAACGCTCATTGAGGATGATTTGTTTCCAAAATCATCAAGATCGCTACCAAGTGACATATTGAATGCGTCAACTTTTAAGACGACACAATCATTTAATGCTTGTAAGATATCTGTATCAGAAGCACCAACTCCACCAGCTGCACTACCATTTTGTGGTAAAGTTTCTTTAAAAACTTTCATTAATGCAAGTTGTGAATTTGGAGCGATACCTTGATAAGTACCATTTGCACCAGTAATTGATGCAACATGAGTTCCATGTTCAGAAATTGTTGAAAGTGCATCGAAATCATCATTTGTATTTAAATTGCTTGCACCATAGTCAAAATAGAAAGGAACTTTTAAATTGTAATAAAGTGAACCATCAGCAAGTTCGCCTTGATAACTGTCAGTGACGCCACTAAGAGTTTTTCCAGCAACTGCTTCTAGTTTGCCATTTAACGCTTTTAAATCATCATATTTGAATCTTGCTTTTGCAGCAGCTTCACCTTCTAAATTTTTAAAAGCGTGGTGATCGATAAAGAAACCTGAGTCTAAGATAGCAACAAATGAACCTGCTCCACCATTATTTGTTAGAGGAACATTCATTGTTTCAGCTGACATATTTTCATCATCAGTGCCACCACCTTCTCCACCTAGTGGATCAGCAAGTGGAACATAACCTTCTTTAATTTCAGCTTCAGTTCTTAATCCATTAAATGTGTCGCCAAATCTATAAAGTTGATCAACGGCAACTTTTTTAACTCCAGGCATCTTTTCGATAATGCCTTTAACGTCTTCATTAGCTCTAATTTTTAAGACGTTAATTGCTTCAAATTTATGTTCAACTCTAAAATTGAATCCAATTTTTTCGCGAAGTGATGCGATAAATGCATCTTGGCTAGCTTTAACTCCATCTTCTCCAATTGTAGTTGATAAACCTTCAAGGTTAACTAAGAAACTTGTATTTCTTTCTAAAATTGGATTATCAACAGCTTGAACTTCGCCATTTGAACAGCAAGCAAGGAAACCAAGAGCACCTACTGTAAGAGCAAATAAACCTAATTTATTCTTTTTCATATTCCCTTACCTCCTTATAATGCAGCGTTTGCTGCTTCAATACCAGCTTCAATCCATGGGACTGATGTTTGACCGATATTTGATGCACAAGAAACATAACCTGAACCATCATTAATTGCCCAAACTTCAACATCTGTTGCAGTATCAGCAGAATGTGCTTGTCCAGCAGCAAATGTTACTATAAACCAAGAAATCAAGTTAGCATCTGCTACTGATTGTGAACCTCTAGAAAGAGAATAAATAGCATTTGTTGTTTCTCTTGAATATGATTGATAATAAACATTATCAGCGGATGAATAAGAAGTCATCTTTGAGAATAAATGTAATCTTGGTGTGCCACCATTTGTTCCTAAAACATTCTTTAATGAATAGCTTAAATAAGAATCAGTAATTCCATATTTGCCTAAGCTATCAAGATATTCAGGAACATTATCAATTTCTGTATCAATAAGATCACCTAACTTAAATGCGCTAGCAGATTGTGTAAATTTATAAAGTTTACCATCATCAAGTTTACAGAAACCAGCTTTACCAGATACTGTATATGCATAATCTTGAGTGAAATATGCTGTAACGGTTGAGCTATTGTAACCATGGGTTGTGTAATTATTCTTTAAGAGAGCGCCTTTTGCATAATCTAAATCAACAGGAGCTGAATAATTTGGAGTAATTCCATTTCTTAATGCTCTTTCAACTGCTCTAACTGAAGCGTTTCCCAAAGCATTAATCTTCATTTCTGTTGTACCATAACTTCCAAAATATGCTTTCATTGATAAGTTGTAGTCATTAGTAACTGAAATAACGAATCTAGTCATAATTGTGATAAGTGCTGAAGACCAACCACAATATGATAAGAATTGTTCACATAATGGATATTTTGCTAATGTTGCAGAACCATCCTCATCATCGTTTGGTGCTTGCTCAACATTTATAACAAGATATTTTCCATTTAAAGTCTCAGTTGGTAATAAATTTAGATTAAATACTGTGAATGGTTTTGCTAATTTATCAGCAAAATCCCACCAACTTGTTGTATCAGTAGAAACAATAACTGAACCAACAATATCACCGATTTCATCGACTTTATATTCGCAAACACCAGTTGTATCACCATCTTCAAATGATGTGTAACCAATGTGTTCAAGTTCGATATCAGTATTAAATTCAATGCCGTTTGTTCCTGATACATTTTTATATGTGATTTCATCATAATAATTTTCAGTATAAGTTCTTAAATAGTGGAAACCAGTTGTATCTCTAGTTGTACCAACATTATTTAAAACTTCTGCTTGATAATTATGAGTTGTTTGAAGTTGCTCCATTAAGTTTCTTAAAGTTAAGTCTTCTGTATAGCAAATAACATTAAAACTTGTTCCTTCAACATTAGAATCTAAAGCGTAAACTTGGATTGTTGTAGTACCTTCATATTTAAGTTCGGCATTATTATCTAAACTTAATTTATAATCGGTATTTAATGTTGCGGCAGTTGTTGATTTTAAAACGCCATCTTCAAATGTTTGTTTAGAAACAACTAATCCTGCAGTTTCAAAATTAACTTTAGTGCCTTCCTTTAAGATATATTTTGTTTTATTTGGATATTTTGTAATGTAAAGTCTTTGCTCAATGATAGAATCCCCAACACTAATTTGGAAAGTTGTTGATAAATATCCATTAAGTGAAACAGTAACTGTTTGACTTCCTGTAGTTGCTAAAGTTGTTCCTTCAGTAACTGAGAATGTCAATTGAGATTTTGAGAAAACCTTACCACTTGTATAATCCTTTGTGCCTGATAAGTAATCATAACCCATTACTTCAATGCCTTCAAAACTTGCTTGTTCACCAACTTTATATTTTGTTTTATTTGGTAAATTGACAATTTCAAGGCTCTTTGTAACAGTGTTTGCTGCATAAATTTGGATTTCAACAGGTGAAGATGTTTTTGTTTTGTCTAATTTACTTCTAGCAATGACGGTGATTGTACCTTTTGCTTCTAAAGTAACTAAACCATTAGCATTAACAGATGCATAAAGTGGATTATCAACTTCCCATGTAACTGAGTTTGTATCATCTCCAACAACAATTGCTTGAAGTTGAACTGTATCGCCAACTATGCCATTTTTTGCACCTGTAACGATAACTTTATAATCAATTTTTTCAAATGTAACGTTAACGCTATTATTTCCTTTAACTAATTTAAAAGAATATGTAGGTCCTTCAAGAGTTGTTCCATTTGCAGTAACAGTTTTAATTACATAACCTGCGTTAGGTGTAACTGTAAGAGTAACTTGATCGCCTTCTTTTCCTTTAGCTGCGCTTGCTTCAACATTGCCTTGAGTTGCATCAAAAGTTAAGGTTACAGCTGCATCATCGACGACTACAGTTTCTCCTCCACCATTACATGATGTAACAAGCATTGAAGCGGACATACAAAGTAAAATTGCAGAGCTAATTCTAAGGCTAAGTCTTGTTTTTCTCTTCATATTTTTCCTCCTCTTAAACATGCAAAGAACCGTAAGCAACTTACGGCTCTTTGTAAAAATTGTATGTGACTATCTTATTTTATATAAGAGTTATCTTTTTAATCCTTTTAATGGTTCAACGGATCCTCCGCCTTCTCCACCTTCAGATCCACCTTCGGAACCGCCGCTTTCGCCGCCTTCTCCGCCTTCGCCACCTTCTGGATCAGGTGTAGGTTCAACATAATCAGCAATGCCATTAATGAAGTCTTCAACATAGCTAACTGAAGCTGTACCGATATCACTAAAGACAACTGTTTCATAACAACCATATGCATATGGATCATTTGCGTTTGTCATAAAGATTGTTAATTCTAATTCTTTAATAGCGCCTTCACTATCTAAAACACCTTCCATAATATATGAATGTGGATTAACTTTTGCACCATATCCATAGAAATCATTGAATGTATAATATAAACCTCTAGCATTAGCATATATATCAAGTTCGGTTTGAGAACCATAGTTTAAGTATGCTGAACTAGATGGTTGAGTTGTTTGGAAATATGTATAACCAAAGCTAGTTTCTCCGCTCTCTTCATCAACTTTTTCATATAATTTATTCCATTGGATCCAACCTGGAATTCCTGCAGGTGATGTTTTGAAGCCCATTGCAAATGATGGTCTTGCATAATACAAATCTGCTAAAGCAGAAGTTTCAGGATCACCAACTGCACCTTCATATGTTGGATTGCCTTCGGCATCTTCACCAATAGCCATTGTAAATGCGTAGCATGTATCTGTACTATATTTATTATTTTCAGCATCTGCTTTTCCTTCAGGCATTGTGAAGTAACCATCACTGCCAATACCATAAGACCTTACTTCTTCTTTTGCCTCAAAATATGTATATGTATCAGTAAATGTGGCATCAAAATACATATCTTCAGATTCTGTATGGTAATTATTTGATAAAACTGTAGCAACAGCAGCTTTAATTGCATTACTTGCATTAACGCCGTATGTTTTTCCTTCGATTGCAGTTTGAAGTGCTTTATATGTTGCATCTTCTGCATTAAATGGAGCATAATAGCCAACACCTAAATTATAAGTATTCTCTGAAAGTGTTCCTGTAACTAATACTCTGACAAGGTTTTCACCAGCTAATTTAATAGTTGAATTAAATGCAAGTGTAGAGCCGCTTCCTGAAGCCATTGGGAAATATTCATTTGCTCCGGTAATTTTTGCTAATAATTTTGTAGGAACGCTTGTAGCAGTTTCAACCCAAGCAGTACGTCCTTCATTAAGAGCATATTGTTGAGTGCCACCAACAAGTTGATCAGCTTCTTGATCATATGTTAATGCAGCAGCAATTTCATCGGTGAAATCACTAAATAATCCTTTATTTGTTTCACCTCTAGCGAAAATATCAACATCATCTGCATCAGCATACCAGTCTTGAGCAAAGTATTGAGCTGTAGCAACACCTTTACTATCGACTTCGATATGGAAAACTTCGTCATAACTCTTTCCACCAGATTCAAACTTGCCTTCATAGTAAACTTGCCATGTTTCTCCATCACCAGCACATGTTGCAAAGAATCTACCTTCAGCATCATAAATTTCAACTGGTACTAAAGCTGTTTGACCTTCAACAGTTACTGCTTCATAATGGACGAAACCTTTTGATCTTAAATTATTTAAGACGTTTCTAACTTGCCATTCTTTATCTTCAGCAACATTAACTTTGAATGTAGCGGCTTCAGCAACTTCTTCAACATCACTAACTGTAACAGAAACTTCACCAACTTCAGTAAACATATATCCTTCGGCTAATGAAATATTAACTTCAGATAATGTTAAAGCTTGTTCGCTAACTTTTGTGCCATCAACACTAAATTCTTTTTTAACAGCTAAACCAGCAGATGTGAATGTTTCACCTTGCTTATAAGCGGTTTTAGCAGCTGCTGTGTCGAGAACTAAACTATATTTTTCAACACCTTGAGCAACTGTTAAATCAAATGTAGTTGTAGCAAATGCTGTTGTAGCTTGAGCGTTTTCATAAGCACCAGCTTGAATCTTATAACTACCAGTAGCTGTTGCTTTAAATGTGAACTTATTGCCTTCAGT
>Ga0310691_10004621_pt1 | contig 15404 bp, 11 predicted proteins | sample 176DNAGHGlowgp2_FD_203887 | JGI IMG/M metagenome (GOLD analysis project Ga0310691, IMG submission 203887) | Sheep rumen microbial communities from Palmerston North, Manawatu-Wanganui, New Zealand - 1766 DNA GHGlow gp2 (v2) (version 2) | ecosystem: Host-associated > Mammals > Digestive system >...
AGGATTGGTCGGTTCCGCAAAAAATCAAGGTGACTGCCGAAGACGGTTCTGAAAAGAGCTGGGTGATTGTTGTATCTGCAATAAAGAGCAATGCGACGGACTTGCAGTTGCTTTTCAAGGATCAGTTCAAGGTGAACCGTTCCCAGGATACGGTTTATATCAAGTTGAAAAACGGCTCCTCCATAGGGTCTGCCGCCATTGATTCCTGGAATGTTTCTGCCGGAGCTTCTGTTGATCCTGAACCCGATGCTGTAAAGGCTTGGAAAGATTACCAATCCTTTAAGGTGACTGCCGAAGATGGAACGGTCAAGACCTGGGTGCTTGCGCTTTCAATTGCCGCAGCCGATGAAACTGTTTCTAGCGACAAGGAACTGGTTTCTATTTCTGCTGTTGGGGAAGAATCTGCGGCGACGGTGGACAAGACCAAAAAGACGGTGGAATTGCATCTAGCAGCTGGTGCCAATTTATCGGCGGTGACGGTAACGCTGAATATTTCGGAGGCAGCCTTCCATAGTTTGCCGGGAACGGTGGATCTCCGCAGTCCGGTGGCTTTTACCATTACTGCCGAAGACGGTTCTTCGGATTCCTGGACTTTGTCCGCTTCGGTGCCGGCAGAACCACCTAGAATCCTTTCGATGAAGATTGCAGGGAATACTGCAATGATCGATAGCACGCAGGATGGAGGGACCTATACTTACAATGTCCATTACGATGATCTGGCGTTCCTTGCAGATTTGACAAGTTTGGTAGTGAGCGATGTTGAACTTACGAAGGGTGCCACGATTTCCGGCGTAACAGACGGCGGTAGTTACGACTTGGGTCGTGGAATAAAAGTAGCCGTTTCGAATGGAAAGGAATCAGTTGAGTACGAGATTCGTGCCGGGTACCAGTACCCCAATAGCGATTTGGAAAGCTGGGATACGAGCAAGAAAAAGCCGACGAATTGGGATAATGGAAACCAGACTTCGGGTTTGGTAAAGGCTTATATGACACAGCCAGTTCAGACGTCGCAATCGGGCAATGCTGCGTCGATGAAATCTCAGACTGTTGCAGGCTTGTCTTTTGCAAGCGGAAATCTTTTTATCGGGACCTTCAATCCGAAAAGCGTCGGGCAACTTGCGATGACGGGTTATGATGATGGAAATGAATTGATTGATTTTGGAAAGCCCTTCAAGGCGCGGCCCCGTTATCTGGAAGTGGACTTTAAGTACGAGAATAACGCCCAGGATAGCTGCGATATCTATATCTTTTTGGAAAACCGGACGAGGACTGCCGACAATGGATCAAATGTCGGCCGGGGAAAGTCGGATGTGAACACGCTGGTTGCCTCGGCATGGTACAGGGCTAAAACGGATAATTCCCTTGATGATCCGGACGTGGTCAGTATCTCGGAGCGCAATAGTGATGGACTTCGTCATCTGAAACTAAAATTGAAGTATGGCCAACCTTATAGCGATTCTCCGATAATGAATGTAGGTTCTGGAGATGGAAAGGTCTCTGCCCTTTATGCAGGCAGTCTGGCCAACAGTAAAGGCATTGACAATCACTTGGTAACAGGAGACGGTTCGCAAAGTGTGACTCATATTCGTATTGTGGCGGCTTCTAGTGCAGATGGAAACCATTACAGGGGTACGGAGGGTGCCACTCTGGTTGTGGATAATTTTAGGCTTGTTTATTAATGTCCCTAAGTTGATGTTTTTTGTTTTTTCTATTTTTTTGTATAAAATAGTGGAGGGCTTATTATGGCAGTTTTGAACCTTTCTGCAGCAAAGTTTGACGAGGTGATCCGCTCGGGTCAGCTGGTATTTGTGGATTTCTGGGCCACCTGGTGCCGCCCGTGCATGATGATGGGCCCCATCATCGAGGAACTTGCCGGCGATTACGAAGGCAAGGCCATCATCGCCAAGATGAATGTGGATGACGACGGCGTCAAGGACATTTGCGCCCGCTACGGCATCACCAACATTCCCAACATGAAGCTGTTCAAGAACGGCGTAGAGGTGGGTAACGTAGTTGGGGCCGTTCCCAAGGCCACGGTCAAGGGCGTCATCGACAAGAACCTTTAGTCCAGGGTGTCATCCTGAGCGGAGCAACGAAGTTGCGTAGTCGAAGGATCCAGACCTGTTTTTTATATGTTAACTAAACGCTTAATCGTCTGTCTTGATGTCCGGGACCGCAAGGTCACCAAGGGCGTCAAGTTCAAGGGCAATATTGATATCGGCGACCCCGTGGAGATGGGGGCGCTGTACAGTGCCGACGGTGTCGATGAGCTGGTCTTTTACGACATTACTGCCAGTGCCGAAAACAGACCTTGCGACATGGAAATGATCCGCCAGATTGCAAAGCGGGTGTTTATCCCCTTCGCCGTTGGCGGCGGAATCCGCAACTTGGACGACATGCACCAGGCCCTGCTGGCCGGAGCCGAGAAGGTAAGCGTGAACAGCCTCGCCGTGCTGCACCCCGAAATCATTGCCGAAGGGGCCAAGGCCTTTGGGCGCCAGTGCGTGGTGCTGGGCATGGACGCGAAGTTCGTGGGTGTTTCTGAAAAGTTCAAGAGCGGATACGAAGTGTATATCCGCGGTGGTCGCACGCCTATGGGCATCGACGCCGTGGAATGGGCCAAGAAGGCCGAAGATTTGGGCATCGGCGAAATCTGCCTGAATGCCATCGATACCGACGGCGTGCGTAACGGCTACGAGCTGAACATTACCGACCAGGTGGCGCGTGCGGTGCAGGTGCCCGTCATCGCCAGCGGTGGCGCTGGAACTCCGGCCCACATTGTGGACCTGTTCGCGAAGACCGCTGCAGACGCGGCTCTGGTGGCCTCCATGGTGCACTTTGGCGATTACACCGTCCCGCAAATCAAGAGAGAAATGCTTGCCGCAGGAATTCCCGTCCGCAAGAAGATGAACGGCGAGGTGTAGCGTGAATCCTTCCGTCGCGGTGAAGATTTTCGAGGCTGGTCGCAGTGCCGGTGCGGATTTTGTAGAAATTTTCGAAGAGGAGACCCGCGGTTCCGCCCTGGGTCTCAGGGACCGCAAGATCGAGACGGCTACCGCCGGCACGGATTATGGCATTGGCATTCGCTTGCTGTATGGCACCGAGGTGCTTTACGGTTTTACCAGCGACGAAAGCGAAGATGCCCTGGTAAAGTTGGTGCAGACTCTTGCCTTCGGGCGCATCGTTTCAAGTTCTGCACAAAAATCTGGTTTGGCAAGTGTCGCGGAAGGTTTCGAGTTCGCCCCGCAAAAGCGGGTGTCGGACTACAACGCCGCCGCCTTCAAGGACCCACGGGTCTTGGGCCAGGCGGTCAAGCAGGACTTTTTGTTCCGCGCAGACGAAGCCGCCCGAAAGGTATCGGACAAGGTTGTGCAGGTGGCAGCTTCCGTGACGGACTGCTGCACCACCATCAACTTGTTGAACAGTGAAGGCTTAAATTTGACGCTAGACCGTTCCCGCCTCCGCGTGAACGTGACGGTCACCGCCACGGATGGCACGGAACGCCTGACCACCCACGAATCTCCGGGCGCTTTGGGCGGTTACGAGCTGCTCCCGAATTATTCTCCGGAGGCCCTTGCGACAGAATCGGCGGAACGGGTAGTGCGCATGCTGAGTGCGGGCTACATCAAGGGCGGCCAGATGCCGGTGGTAATGGGGAACGGTTTTGGCGGCGTGATTTTTCACGAGGCCTGCGGACATCCGCTAGAAACGGAAGCGGTCCGCCGAAATGCAAGCCCCTTCTGTGGCAAGCTTGGGCAGGCCATAGGTCAGCCTTGCCTTACCGCTATTGACGACGGAACTCTGGACGGCGTGTGGGGGAGCCTCAAGTTTGACGACGAGGGCATGCCTACCCAGCGCACTGTATTGATTGAAAACGGAATTTTGAAAAGTTACATGAGCGATCGGGTGGGGGCAGCCGAGGTTGGTGTGGTCCGCACGGGTTCTGCCAGGCGTGAAAGCTACAAGTACGCTCCCGTGAGCCGCATGCGGAACACCTTTATCGCCCCCGGCAAGGACAGTTTCGATTCCATGATTCAAAGCATGGATTACGGCCTTTACGCCGCCCGCATGGCAGGTGGTTCCGTGAACCCTGCCACCGGCGAGTTCAACTTTGCGGTAGATGAAGGTTATGTTGTTCGCAACGGAAAGATTTGCGAACCCGTGCGCGGGGCGACCCTTATAGGCAAGGGCCACGAGATTATGCCCCGCATCAGCATGGTAGGGAGCGATTTGGAACTGGCTACAGGCGTATGTGGAGCCTCTTCGGGTCACGTGCCCGTGACGGTGGGGCAGCCCGCCATCAAGGTAGATCAGATTCTTGTGGGCGGAAGGTAATTACGTTTTCCCTTTGCTCATAAAGAGCCCCTATAAGACTTGCTTTCTGAATATACCTTTATTTATGCGGAATTAAACACCCGCGCGTCTTATTTTGAAAAAAATGCCGCTGAAAAATGCGACATTTTTTGCTTTTTTACGGCGAAAACTGCCGTTTTTGCGCAGTTTTGGCCGTTTTTTGATAAACGCGACCCTTGGCACGGGTTTTGCATCTAGAAAGCGGTAAAAATAAAAAAGAGGCAACTATGTCTGATTTTAGCAACGATGCAGAAAAGGTGTTGGCGAAGGCGCAGAGCTTGCGCGACCGTTGCTCGCATTCCTACCTGGGTGCGGCGCATTTGGCGGTAGGCCTTGTCGAAGGCCCCGATGCCACCTTGAAGAAACTCTACAAGTCGAAGGGCGCGAAGACGAATGAGCTCCGCGGAAAGTTGGAACCGTTCGTGCAGAAGATTCCGCGCATGGAGGGCGTGAACCCCGACGTGGAACCCGATAACGACTTGAACCGTATTTTGCGTGCGTCTGTGCAGGCGGCGCGTCAGGTGAACCGCATGGTGACCCCGGGCGACATGCTCGTGGCCTTGATGAAGTTCTCAGGCGACCGTGGCCTTGCGAAGGTGTTCGAAGATGCGTTGGGAAGCGTCGAGGTCGTGGAAACCTGGCTGTCTGACCCGTTTGCTGGTGCCGCGAATGCCGAGGAACAGTCTCCGCTGAAACTCTACGGTCGTGAGCTTGTGGAAATGGCTGCCGACGGAAAGCTTTCGCCGGTGATTGGCCGTGAAGAGGAAATCCGCCGTGTCATCTTGATTCTGAGCCGTAAGACGAAAAACAACCCCTGCCTGGTCGGTGAACCGGGCGTGGGTAAGACCGCCATTGTGGAAGGCCTCGCCGAGCGTATTTACCGCGGCGACGTTCCTGATGCCCTGAAGGGCAAGAAGTTGTTCGCACTGGATTTGTCTGCCTTGATGGCGGGTGCAAAATACCGTGGCGATTTCGAGGAACGTTTGAAAGCCGTGCTTGACGCCCTTGAAGAAGACGGCAATACCTTGCTGTTCATCGATGAAATCCACACCATCGTGGGTGCGGGCAAGACCGAAGGATCTATGGACTTGGGCAACATGCTCAAGCCGAAACTCGCCCGTGGTGAACTGCATTGCATCGGTGCAACGACTACGCAGGAATACCGCAAGTACATCGAGAAGGATTCCGCCTTGGAACGCCGTTTCCAGCCCGTGCAGGTTGACGAACCGAGCGAAGAGGAATCGATTTCTATTCTCCGTGGCATCAAGGATGGCTTTGACGCGCACCACGGCGTGCGTCTGCACGACAACGCGCTCGTGGCCGCCGTGAAACTTTCGAACCGCTACATCAGTGACCGTTTCTTGCCGGACAAGGCCATTGACTTGATTGACGAGGCGGCAAGCCTTGTGAAGACGCAGATGGATACCGTGCCCGAAGCCTTGGATACCTTGCAGCGTAAGGAACTCCAGATGAAAATCGAGGAGCAGGCCTTGGCGAAGGAAACCGACGACACCAGCGTAAAACGCCTGAAAGAGTTGCGTGAAGAACTCGCGACGACCGATGCAGCCGTCAAGCTGATGCAGGACCGTTGGCAAGAAAGGCGCGCGAAGAATGCCGAGTTGCAGGGCCTCAAGAAGTCCTTGCAGCAGGCGAAGGACGAGATGGAGCAGGCCGAAGCCCGCTACGACTTGAACCGCGCCGCCGAACTCAAGTACAACAAGATTGTGAACCTCGAAAAGGAAATTGCCGCGAAGACCGAAGAAATCAAGAAGTCCGCCGGCGACGGCGACCTGAGCGAAGAGGTGACGGAAGAGACCATCGCCCTCGTGGTGAGCCGCTGGACGGGAATTCCTGTCACGAAGCTGTGCGAAGGCGAAAAGGCAAAGTTGTTGCACCTGGACGAACGCCTGCATGCCCGCGTGATTGGCCAGGACGAAGCCGTGGAAGCGGTTTCGGAAGCGATTCTGCGTAACCGTAGCGGTCTTAGCCGCGAGAATGCGCCGATTGGTAGCTTCTTGTTCCTGGGCCCGACGGGTGTGGGCAAGACGGAACTTGCGAAGGCGCTTGCTGTGGAACTGTTCGACGACGAGAACGCGCTGGTGCGTATCGATATGAGCGAATACATGGAAAAGCACAGCGTCAGCCGTTTGATCGGTGCGCCTCCGGGATACGTGGGCTACGAAGAAGGCGGCCAGTTGACCGAAGCCGTGCGTACGCATCCGTATTGCGTGATTCTGCTCGACGAAATCGAGAAGGCTCACCCCGACGTGTTCAACACGCTGTTGCAGGTGCTTGACGACGGTCGTCTGACCGATGGCAAGGGCCGTACGGTGAACTTCAAGAACACCTTGATTCTCATGACGTCGAACTTGGGTGCCGCTCACTTCCAGAACCGCGCGGGTGATGCAAAGCCCGTGACCCTGAAGGAAATCGAGCCGGAACTCCGCAGTTTCTTCAGGCCGGAATTCCTGAACAGGCTAGACGAAGTGCTGGTATTCCAGAGCCTCACCAAGCCGCAGATCAGGGACATCGTAAAGCTCAAATTCAAGGGACTCGCCGAACGCGCCGCCCGTCAGGATTTGCAGCTCACGCTGACCGACAAGGCGCTCGATGCCATCGCCGATGGCGCTTACCAGCCGGAATTCGGCGCACGCCCGATTCAGCGTTACCTGGAACGGAACGTGGAACGCCCGCTGAGCCATGCCATCCTCGCTGGAGACGTGAGTGCCGCAAAGCCGGTAACTATCGATTATGATGGCGAGAAATTTGTGGTTGAGTAGGGATTAGAGAATAGAGGCTAGGATCTAGTGAATAAGAATCACGCACTTCGTGCGTCTAATATTTATCTACCCCCTAGCCCCTAGATCCTAGATCCTAGATCCTAAAAATCCTACAACGCCGTCATCACGTAAAGAGCAATGGTCTTCTGATCATTGTTCTTTTCTTGCATGACGCCGATGTCAAAGTCCAGGCGGACACGGGCCGCACCCAGGGCCACTTCCAGTTTGGGAATGATATCGATCATGAAGTCATCGGAAATATGCCCCACACTTTCGGAGGTGTTGATTTCAATCATCACCCGGACCGTGTGTCCGAAATTCAAGGTGGGAGTCATGCCAAAGGCGAATTTTACGTAGCCGTCTTCGCCGGTCACGCCGTCCAGGAATCCCGCGCGCATCTCGTAAAAGTTGGAGAAGTTCTTCGCGATAAAGTGTTCCGTCCCGTAGGTGAGAATCACCGCACTGCCGTTGTTCCTGTTCAGCCCGAAGTAGCCGTCCAGCTCGATGAACCTTCCTGGCTGCAGATGGTATTTTCCGCCGATGTCCAGCGACAATTGGGTGTTGTCCATCTGGTTGTAGGTGTCGATGTCAATTTTCGCGCCGATTTCAAAGTCCTTGGAAATGGTCCCCATGATGTTAGCGGGGAACAGTACGTGGGAATCGAAGTCGGAACGGAGACCAACGCCCGCTCCGAACTTGGGAGCCCTGTGGCTTTCGGGGCCGAAGGTGTAGTGCATGTCCCAGATGGGGTCCAGCGCAAAAGCGCTTGTGGCGAACAGGGCCAATATGAATGTGGCGAGTACGGCGAGGCGTTTCATGAAGCCAAATTTAAAATAATCCGGTGGAATTACTAGATTTGCTCTTGCGAAAAAGAGGTGATTATGATTGAACCCCGTCCAGAATTGTCCAAGCTTTCGGATTATGTTCCCGGAAAATCCATCGAGGAAATCCGCGAACGTTACGGCCTTACCAAGGTGGTAAAGCTGGCCTCCAACGAAAACCCGCTGGGGGCATCGCCCAAGGCGGTGGAGGCCTTCCTCAAGATTGCGGACAGTCTGCACCTTTACCCCCGCGGAGACGCACCTTCCATGATTCGCTCTCTGGCCGAAAAGTTCGGCGTCAAGCGTGAACAGATTGTGGTGGGCAACGGCTCCGACGAAATCATCGACATGGTAGGGAAGGCGTTCATCCGTCAGGGCGACAACTGTGTGGCCATCACGCCCACTTTTTCCGTTTACAAGTTTACCACCCTTTCCAACGGGGCGGATTTCGTTGGCGTAGGCGAAGGGGAGGCCAAGACCAGCCTCGACGACCTTGCCAAGGCCATAAATGCCAAGACCCGCGTGGCCTTTATTTGCAACCCCAACAACCCCACGGGCCTTTATTACAGCGAAACCGAAATTCGCGACTTCTTGAAAAAAGTCCCGCAGAGCGTGCTGGTGTTTCTGGACGAAGCCTATTCCGAATTCGCCACCGCTCCCGACTACCCCAAGCTGGTTGGCGCCCTGGACGAATTCCCGAACCTGTTTATTAACCGCACCTTCAGCAAGATTTACGGCCTTGCAGGACTCCGCGTAGGCTATGCCATGGCCAGCGCCGAGGTGGTGCGTCACCTGTGGAAGGTGAAACCTCCTTTCGATGTGAACCAGGCTGCACAAGTAGCCGCCATCGCCGCCCTTGGGGATACCGACCACGTAGAGGCCACCCGCAAAATGAACGGCGAGGGCATCGAGTTCCTCACTCGTGAATTTACGGCTCTCGGCTTCAAGGTGCTGCCTACCCAGGCGAATTTTATTTGCGTGCACATTGGCGCCAAGGCCAAGGGGCTTGTGGCCTTCTTGGAACAGAATGGTATGATTATTCGTGGGCTTACCAGTTTCGGCATGCCCGAATACGTGCGTGTTACGGTGGGCAAGCCCGAAGAGAATGAACTTCTAATCGCCCTAGTCAAAAAGTGGAAAGAGGAGGTCTAGATGCCTGCAACCGCTACAAACATGGATCTTCTGAGAATTGCACTCAAGGCCTCTGAGATGGCCGAAGAGAACATCTTGAAATACTTCCGCCGGGACTTGAGCATCGAATGGAAAGCGGACAGGACGCCCGTGACTCTCGCCGACAAGAGCACCGAAGAGATGCTCCGTGAATTCTGGCTCAAGGAAACTCCCGACTTTGGCGTGCTGGGCGAAGAATTCGGCGACGGCATGTCCGACAAAGAATACCGCTGGATCGTGGACCCCATCGATGGCACCAAGTCATTCATCCGGGGCGTTCCCCTGTTCGGCACGCTGATTGCGCTTTACCGCAAAAACGAACCCGTGGCAAGCGTCATCCGCATACCTGCCCTGCACAGCGCCGTGTGGGCGGTTCAAGACGGCGGCGCGTTTCTGGACGGACACCCGGTCCGCTGCTCCAGAGTCCATTCCCTGGCCGACGCCCTGGTGCTATCGGGAACGGTGAACACCATGGAAACGGTTGGCTTTGGCGAAGGCTTCGCGAAACTCCGCCGGAGCGCGAACCTCTACCGCGGCTGGGGCGACTGCTACGGCTATTACATGGTGGCGTCGGGCCGCGCCGAAGTGATGGTGGACCCCGTTGTCTCCCTGTGGGACATCGCCGCCTACCCGCTCCTGTTCAAGGAAGCGGGCGGAAAGTTCACCACCATCGAAGGGGAGTCGGACCTCTTCGACGATGCGGGTCACCCCATCGCCTCTGTCCACGAAGGCTACAGCTCCATCGCCTCCAACGGTATTCTTCACGAACCCGCCCGAATCCTGTTGAACGGCCGGTAGTTTTTTATTGAAAGGGGGACGCCTCCCCCTGATTGCAGCCTTGGCGATTCGGCAGATGCCGGCAGTGTCATTGCGAACCCCGAATAGGGGTGAAGCAATCACAATCCAACGATCTCGCCAAGTCTTCCATCACCCCCTCTCCTAGGGGCTCTGCCCCTAAGACCCCGTTCCCGTGTCATCCTGAGGCGAAGCCGAAGGATCCAGACCTGTTTTTTTTACAAATCTCTCCCTCGATGTGAATATCTCTCGCTCATCATAATGACTGCTCGGCTCAATCTTGTAGCCGAATCTACGAAATCGCCTCGCTCCCACCTAAAGGTCGCCATGTACACTAATCGCTAAAGCGCTAAGTGTCCAAAGGTCGCCGACACAACTCGTTGATACGAGTTGCTTTCGGCTCGCAGATTCACTTTGTTCGACTGTTCGCTCGGGAAGCCCACATCTCGGTCAAAAACACAAGAACGGATCTGGTTCACAAGTGCTTTGCGGCCAAGACTTTTTTGGGGCAAAAACCGTTACTACAGGAGGAAACTCTTGTGACTGTTAGTCCCTGTGAGTTTCCGCCGAGAGTCCTGATCATTTGCGTATTATCGGCAATTTCCAGGAATTATAACATTTTTTTGTCCTAGTTTTTCCTTTGCTCATAAAGAGCCCCTATAAGACTTCATCCTTGCGGGTATCACTCCGTCATTCAAAAACTATTCCATTGTTGTCCACATTGTAATATGTAGCAAAGAAAATGTGCTTTAGCAACAGTTTTATATATTTTTTTCTCGGGCCAAATGACGGGTGCCGCGGTTTAATCTATCTTAGCATTGGACATAGACAAGGAGCCATCCATGAAAAAACGTCCCCTCTGGTTAAAGATAGTGCTCACCGTCATCGTGGTGCTGGCATTTGGATGGCCGTGGGTTGTCCTGGTGCGCGACGTGCGCGTTGACAAACTGGAAAAGAGGAAGTCGACCATGCTGGTCGCGTTCGTGGACTCCTGCATGGTGGACGAGACACCGGGTGGTGTGCGCATGGTGACGGAGGATTCCCTCATGGGCGCCTGGATTGCAGCCCACGACACTACCGTCCGGAAGTTCATAAAGACACAAAAGGTTGCCGAGCGGGTCTGCAAGTGGAAGAAGAGGAAGACCGGTCGCATGGAATGCGAGGAGAAAGGCAACGGAAAGAGCATATGCGAACCGGAATATGAACGCTACCTGTCAGATGAATGTGTCACTGAATATGTGATCGATACCGTGTGGACCGAAGGTTGGCCGTCCGAGGATGCGTGGAAACGGAAGGCCAAGGAAGATCTCCGGGATGACAAAAAATGGACGCTCTACCGCAACTGTGAGGAGCGCTTCAATACCAGGAACCCGGAGAAGTATGAAAAATACGTTAGCAGTTCGGGCTCGATGTCCTTCTTCATGATTTGGGTAATCATGTACACCGCCTCTTTCGGGGTGCCGTTCCTGCTTTTCCATCGAATTTGGAGAAATAAGGGAAAGGAGTAAGTCACATGAGTTTTCCCTCGGCTCATAATGAGCCCCTATAAGACAAAAAAAACGACCGATGCGCTGAAGGGCGGCTAATCGCCGTCCTTGTCCTTGATTCCTAGACGGCGCTCTATCTCGTCGATGCGCCTCACTATGTTTCTCTGCCCTCGGTAAAGGGCGTATATCCACAATGAAAGACCAATGAGCAGCCAGCCAGGGCTGAACCAACCGTAACCGAAAAAGAATTCCGCTAACGTCATAACCTATCCTCCGAATAACCGCCTGCCGACTTCCAAAACACCGACCACTGCGCACGCATTAGTTTTATCCCCGCTCATAAAGAGCCTCTATAAGACCTGCTTTCTGAATATACCTTATTTTATGCAGGTTCGCAAGCGTTTTGACGCTGAAAAAATCAGAAAAAAAAGATGGATTTCTGGGATTTTGTCGATTTCCTTCAAGGAAAATGTCAACGGCATAACGATTCCTCCTGAAGAAGAAAAGCTGAAAAGCGCAAACTGACGATGCGGGGAAAATAACAAAGCGGGACTTTTATGTCGCTTGTTTTATGCCACCTGTTTTTTTCGAGGTGGTTTTGCGATAAATTTTGGTTCCATCTTTTCGGCTTTGGCCTGAGTAAGGAACATGTTGATTAGGGTCTGGTAGGGAATCCCGGTTTTTGCGGCAAGTTCCTTGAAATAGGCGAGGACCGATTCGCTGATGTTGATGCAAATCGTTTTCTTCAATTTTTTTGCATACGGATTCTTTACCGCATTGCTGAAGTCATAGTTGCTTTTCATACGGACCTCCTTTTCCAATATTGTTCATTTTCTTTTTTATTTGCCTTACGGGACGAGATGATACGGATAATTTCGTCATCGTCCGAACCACGTTCGCAATAACAGACTAGAAGCGTATTCATCATTGAGGATAAACCCATCAGTATAAACCGTTCTTCGTTGTCAGAATGCTTCTCGTCGGAAATCAAAAGAGCATTTTCGTCATAGAATACAGATTGGGCTTCTTCAAACGTAACCTTGTGCTTTGCGTAGTTTACCTTGGCTTTTTTGTCATCCCATTCAAAAGTTATATACATAATATATATATCCATTGTTTTTTTGTCAATAGGTTTAATTTCCTCTCTCAACCACATCCCCCGATAGCATCGTCTCCACCAGCATAGTGTCGGGGGTGAACTGCACGGTGATGGTCCCGCGCTTTGCTGTGTTCAGGTAAGGGATGCCCAGGGAGTCCAGCCGGTCCGTGACCTGCTTGTGGGGGTGACGGAACCGGTTTTTCCGACCGCTGGAGACCAGGGCAAGCCTTGGGCCTACCGCCGTCAAAAAGTTCCTGCTGCTAGACGTCTTGCTCCCGTGATGGCCCAGTTTCAGCACGTCGCTTTTCAAGAAGGCGTGAGACCGGAGTATTTTCTTTTCTCCCGCTACCGTCAAGTCGCCGGTCAAGATGGCGGAATGCCCGAGGCCCTTCACCCGGAGAGTAATGCTTTCTTCGTTGGTCTCGGCGCACTTGTCGTTAGAAACAGGGTGCAGGGCCCGAATCTCGAAAAAATTTTCGGACCAGGTGAACCCCCGGCCGATATCCCGCAGGGGAATGCCCCGCTCCAGCGCCACGGCCATCGTTTTAATCCAGGCGGGTTTCGGCTCCAGCCGCGCGCACTCGCTGACCCAGAGTTCCTTGACGGGAAAACTTTTTACAATCCCGAGGACCCCGCCGAAATGGTCGGCGTCGGCGTGTGTCACCACGAGGGCGTCCAGCTTTAGGATACCGGAATGTCGCAAAAAAGGAACTATGATATCCTTGCCCGAGTCCCTGCGGTCATTGGGCCCGCTATCTACCAAGATGTTCCGCCCCGAAGGGGTGGTAATCAGTATGGCGTCCCCCTGCCCGATGTCGATGGCGGTAAGGCTCCAGGTGGGCCAGACCACGTCACGGTAGTTGCATGCAAAATAAAAACCCGAAAAGAAAAGGAGACCCAGGGCGAAAAGGATGGCGCCAAGCCTGTTTTTGCGGATGCTGGTAAGCAGGGCAAACGCAAAACCCATCAGCAACAGTACGAAAGGCGGGTAGGGACCTACGGTCACCGATGCCGCCGAAGAATCGGAAAGCAGGTGAGTCAAGAGGCTTGCGGTCCGGAGCAGGACCGATGCCGCGCTGCAAAAGATGCCCGTCACAAAGTCGATGGGCGAAAGCAGCGCAAAGAGCCCCGCCTCCATTCCCCAAGAAATCAGGGGGACGATGACAATGTTCCCGAGCCAGGCCAGTGGAGCGAGGGTCTTGAAATGGTAAATCAGGAGGGGTGCCGTTGCCAAGGTGGCACACAGCGTCACGTAGGTGGGTTCGACGACAAAACTCTGGAACTTTGCCCAAAGCTTGTTTTTCGAGAGGCTTTCGGGTAGAGCCTTCAGGGGATTGTGGCTGGACCCGAGAATGATTCCGGCGGTAGCTGCCGCCGACAGCTGGAATCCGGGATTCCAGAGCACCTGGGGGTTTGGAAGCAAGATGAGGATCAGGGCCACCCCCAGGCTGTTCAGTGCACTCGCCGGCCGTTGCAGGAGCATGCCCACCTGGGGGACCGCGAACATGATGACGGCTCGGGTCACCGCAGGGGAGCCGCCGGTGACGGGCACGTAGATGGCAAGGAGCAAGATGCCCACCACCCGCACAATCCTGTGGGGGAGTCCCGTCGCCTTCAGGAACGTCATCAGGAGCCCTGCCAGCAGCACCACATGGAACCCTGAAATCGCTAAAACGTGTACCAGTCCCGACCGCTGGAAATCGCTCCGCAGGGCCTCGGGAATGCCGCTCCGGTCTCCGGCCAAAAGCCCCATCAACAGTCCCGTTTCTGCCGGGTCCAAGAATCGCGACAGCTTTTGGCGGATCCAGTTCCTGAAGTGGTAAAAGCTCCGCTCAAAAGTCCAGCCGCCCCGCCAGCTTTTCCAGTGCAGCATTTTTCCGTAGGCGGCAAGATTCTGGCTGTCCAGCCACTTTCGGGTATCGAAGGCTCCAGGAACTGTGGGCGGTTCCACCGGATACCAGGACGCCTCGTAACAGAGGGAATCTCCGGGTTCCGGCAAAAGGGGGAGGGCGCGCTTTTCGGTAAGCCGCACGCGGTAGGTTCCGGCGACTTCTGTGACCGAACGATTCGGCGCTGTCGCGACCTTCTTATCGACCTCTGCGACCCGCGCGTCAGCTGTTGTGACCTGTGCGGAGCGAACCATCACCACAAACGCCACTCCGTTGCTCCGGGGCAGCACCGCCTCTACCGTGCCGCAACCCTCCTTCGGCGGCACAGTTATGACCAGCGAATTAGCCGCTGTTACGACCAGCGAATTAGCCGCCGTTCTGACCTGCGAACCTGGCACTGTTATGACCGTCGTCCCTCCCCAAATCAAATAGCTCCCGATTCCTGCGAGCAGCGCCGCCAGCACCACCAGCTGGGTGAATTTTCCAGAAACATGGGCTAGGCTCCACAACAAGGCCAGGAGAACAGCTCCGTACAAGGGCTTTTCAAAGGCGGTTATGACAGCCATTATCGTGAAGGCTGCCACCAGGGCGGGTTTCCCTGCTAGGGGAAATGTCAATTCCCGAAAAGAAGAAAAAAGCTTCATTTTGCACAATCCTTTGTGGCTTGTTTTTGTACCTTTGGGGCATGGCCAGGTCAAATTTTTTTGCCCCTCTATGTATAAGACGCTTTTTTGGTGCAAAAAAAGCCTACCCCCTGTTCATTTTTTTCACTTTTTTAGGTTTGGCCGCCTTTTTTTCGGCTTGTGGCGAAGATTCCGACCCGGAAAGAGTTGTTTACCCGCTGGAAAATGAACTTTACGCCATGTTCCCAAACGACCCTGCCCTGGGGGATTCCGTGGAGGCGCATCTTTCCACGGGAGTCATGATGATTGTGCACCCGGGCGGGCTCTATACCCTTTCTTTCGGGGTGGATTCGGCCTTTGAAGCTCCCAAGATGCAGCTGTTCCGTT
>Ga0310691_10004622_pt1 | contig 15403 bp, 11 predicted proteins | sample 176DNAGHGlowgp2_FD_203887 | JGI IMG/M metagenome (GOLD analysis project Ga0310691, IMG submission 203887) | Sheep rumen microbial communities from Palmerston North, Manawatu-Wanganui, New Zealand - 1766 DNA GHGlow gp2 (v2) (version 2) | ecosystem: Host-associated > Mammals > Digestive system >...
GATTTATGTTAGAAACTTATATTTAGAAGAAGGTACTGGAAGTCAAAACTTCTCAACTTCAAGTAAGCAATATAATAGTCAATTAGGAACATTACCAACAGTAACAAGAACTGGATATACATTTGAAGGATGGTTTACTGATCCAGTTGGTGGAACAGAAATATCATCAACTACTACAGTGCCAGCAAATAATGTTGCATATTATGCACATTGGACTCCTAATAAATACTATTTTGATTTAAATGGTTGGTTAGATGGAGCATCAAGTGGAGGTATATCTCCATATGGTACTGCAGATGTTTATATCAATGGAGTACAAGTAAGAAATGACACTACTGATTACTATGCTCAATCATACACAGGATCTACATATGAAGTAAAAGATATAAAAGCAAATTCTGGTTATACATACAATGGAGTATATTCTGGTACACTTACTGGTACATTAGTAGATGCACAAAAATCATTATTCTTAAACTTTACAACAAATTCATATAGCATAACTTATGGATTAAATAATGGTACATTAGCAACTGCTAATCCTTCTACATATAATGTAAGAAGTGAAGATATTACATTAAATAATCCAACTAAGACACTTACATTCAAAGGAAATTACAATTCTACAAGTGGAGCCAATGCTTCTAGTGGTACAGTAACAATTGGCTCTAACACAACGCAAGCACAAACATTTGCTGGATGGAGTGGAACAGGATTAAGTAGTAATACTGCAAATGTAACAATTCCAACAGGAAGTACAGGAAATAGAAGCTATACAGCACACTGGACAGCAGTAGCAGGAACACTTCCAACAGTAACAAGAACTGGTTATACTTGTGGATGGAATACAAGTAGTACTGGAACAACTATTCAATATGCGAGTGGAGGAACATATCCAACAACAGCAATAACTGAGGGTATGAGTACAACAGTTAATTTATATGCAGTATGTAATCCAAATACATATCAATTAACAATCAATCCACAAGGAGGAACATATAATAGTACAACAAGTAATTCAACTAAGACAATGACATATGATGCTTCTACAAATAACGATATTGGTGTACCAACACGAAGTGGTTATACATTTAATGGTTGGTATACAGCAGAAAATGGTGGAACACAAATTTATGGAGCAAATGGACGTAACGTCAATGCTAGTGGATACTGGAGTGCAGCATACTCAACAGGAGTATGGAAGAAAGATGCTGCAGTTACAGTATATGCTCATTGGTCAAAAGCAGTTAGTTCAACAACTAATTCTGTTAGTCCAACAACATATATTTATGATGGAACAGCTAAGAGTCCAACACCAACAGTAAAAGATGGAAGTACTACATTAACAAATGGAACTGATTATACAATTAGTTATTCAAATAACACTAATGTAGGAACAGCAACTGCAACAATAACAGGAAAGAATGTATATAATGCAACAACAAAGGCATATTATACAGGAACAGCAACAGTTAATTATTACATTAATAATGCAACATTAACATTTAATAAAGGAAATTGTGAAAGTATATTAGGAACAACAACTTTATATACAAGAAAGAATGCGACAGCAGTATATACAGGAATAAGAGAGACAGCTACAACTGGAACTCTACCTACAGTAACTGCAACTCCAGGATATGCTTTTGCAGGTTGGTATAATGCATCTAGTGATGGAAGTCAAGTATTAAAATCTGATGGAACATTCACAGGAACTGCAGTAACAAATTATACAAATACAAATTCATGGAATACAACTGCTAATCAAACATTATATGCAAGATGTTCAACTAGATCTTATAATGTAACTTATAATACTACTGAAAATGGTGGTACAGGAACTATTCCTGGTGTTTCAGTAGCATATGGAAGTAATATCCCATTACCAACATCTGGTGCTTCTAAAGCAGGATGGACATTTGTAGGATGGGATACAGATAAGGATTCAACAACTGCACTTTCTCCTGGTGAGGCAGTAATGGGTACAAATGATGTAACACTATATGCAATATATAGAAAAGAAGCGGTTACATTAACAGCTAATTGGAACGCAAATGGTGCAACACTTTCTAGTACATCACAATCTAGTTGTCAATTACCAGCTGTTTACAACAATAATACTCAAGCAACTAGTTGTCAGGTAACTGCACCAACTATTACAAGAGAACATTACAATATAATAGGATTTAATACTACAAGTACTGCTACAGCAAATAATAGTAGTTATAATACAAGCACTGGTAAATTAACATTAACAAATAGTAATACCGGTAATACATGGTATGCAATAACACAAGCACAGCCAATGTTAACTGCTACATTTAGGGATAATGGATCAACAGTAGCAAGTACATCAGCATCATGTTATTTAGTTGGTAGTAATCAAACTTGTCAAGTTACTGCACCAAGCGTAACGCTACAAAGTGGATTTACACTTATAGGATTTAATACACATAATGCTGATACAACAAATAATAGTAGTTATGATACAAGTACTAATAAATTAACGATTTCAGCTAATGGCACATGGTATCCAATTACTAGAGCACAATTTACTGGTAATTTCCATGTAAAAGATTCAAATGCAGCAACATCAAGTAGTCCTAGTGCATCATGTTATAGATATAATGGAGCAACAAGTTGTAATATAGTTGCACCAACATTAACTGCTAAATCAGGATATACTGTATTGGGATGGGCTAATACTGAAGGTGCTACTAGCGCAGCATATGCATCTGGTGCAACAATATCAATAAGTTCAAATAGGGATTTCTATTCAGTAACAAAAGTATCTGCTGCTATAGTAATTACGTTTGATCCTAATACAACAAATAGTAAAGTAACAAGTCAAACATTAAATGGTACAACTACGAATGCACCTACTGTAGTAACAGCTACATGTGAAAGAATGAATGGTGCTTCTACATGTACTATAAAATCTCCAACAATGGCTGTGACAGCTGGATATCATGCGGTAGGATATCATACAAATTCAGGGGCTACTTCAAGTAGTTGGAATGTAAATACATCGAAGAATGATTTAAGTGCAAATGCAACATATTATGCAATTACTGCACCAAATACATATTCAATTAAGTTCAATGCAAATTGTCCTACAGGAACAACAGCAAGTGGAACTATGAGTGATCTTTCTATGACATATGGCACTGCTAAGAATTTAACAACAAATGCATTTGGTTGTACAAATAGAGAATTTGTTGGATGGGCTACAGAAGCTAATGGAACAGTTGCATATAATAATCAAGCTTCAGTTAATAATTTAACAACAACAAATGGTGGAACGTTTAACTTATATGCAAAATGGAAACTTGTAACACCTGTTCCAGTAGTAAGTAGTGTAGAAGGTACAAAGATATATGGTTCTACTCCTATTACATTAACATGTACAGATAATATACCATCATCTTCTTATCCATCTGGAGCAACTAAAGTTTATTCATTTGGATATTCAACTGAAAGTGGTGGTGCTTTAGGCAATTGGACAACTGATAGTACTGATCCTACAACTACAGTAACGCTTAATTACATGAAAGAAAGATATTATGCATGTAGAGTACATGTATCAGCTGGTAGTGAGAGTTCAGGGGATACACCAACTGTAAGTAGTACACGTACATTAATAAATGTTAGAAATGCTAAGTTAACATTTAATAGTGGATCATGTGGAAGTATAAAAGTAGGAAATACTGTTGTAAATGGTTCTTCTATAGATAGATATATTCGTAAAGGAACACTTGGATTATTTACTAGCGAATCTGATGATACAAGTGCTGGTTCTGCTGGTATTCCAAAAACAGATGCTGGTGGTAAGAACTTTATTGGATGGTATGATAATAATACACAAGTTATTGGTTTAACAAATAGTAATCCAACAATAAATTCTTCTGTAGCAAATTGGACTGATTCTCAAGCAAAATGGCTAATTACTGAAGATAAAACTATAACAGCAAGATGTTCAGTAAGCGGATATAATATTACTTATACAAATGTTAATGAATATTATACAGGTAATGTTGAAGCATATGATGCTGATACTGATAAGCAATTATATACGCCTACTAAAACAATAGCTTTTGTAGGTAATACAAATACAACTTCTGGTGCTAATGCAAGTTCTCTAGACAGCATCGGTAATCCAACTACGGCAGATCAAACTTTCATAGGTTGGACTGCAACAACTCCACCTACAGGATGGGGACCTGGTTCAACTACAAGTGGTAATATTTGGATTAAACCAGGTACTTATGGAAATATGACGGTAAAAGCAAATTGGACACCGAAAAGTCCTACTAAATTACCAAAAGTAGAAAAAGCAGGTTATACATGTGGATGGAATACAAGTAGTTCAGGAACAACAAAACAATGTGCAAGTGAAGCTACAAATTATCCTTCTTGTGCTAATACAAGTATTACTTCAGATACACCGTTAACTGTAAACTTATATGCAGTATGTACTCCAAACCAATACACAGTATCATTTAATAATAATGGTGGTAGTGGAGGACAATCAGCTAATGTTACAGCTACATTTGGTCAAGCAATGCCAGCTATTTCTACAACTGCGCCTACACATAGTGATAGTCATTATACATTTGGAGGATGGTATGATACACCTAATTCAACAGGTGGAACAAAATATTATAATGCAAATGGAACAAGTGCTAGAAGCTGGAATAAAGCAGCAAACACAACACTTTATGCTAGATGGATAGGTCAAAGTTACACAATCACTTATGATTTACAAGGTGGTACAAATAATCCTAATAATCCATCAAGTTATAATTATGCTAGTCCGAATATTACATTGCAGGCTCCAACTAGACGTGGATATACATTTAGTGGATGGAGCACTGGTAATTTATTTAATAAGGATGCAACCCCATTTAAATCATCTCACTATATAAGAGGTAGTGGCGCTCAAACATCACATGCATCATATTCAATTTATCAAGTTAGTGTCAGTCCTAATACAACATATAGGTTAGTAACTGGTGGAGGAGTTAGGGACCCAGGTTATGCAATATATAACTCTAGTAATAGTAGAGTTGCTGGTGCTGATTATGGTTATACTGATGAAATAACATTTACTACACCAAGTACGGCGTCATATATAAGATTTTCAGTAGTAACTGCTTCATCACATGCTGCTTATAATAAAGATACATTCCAATTGGTAAAACTAGATACAAATGTTACAATACCTAATCATTCAACAGGTAATAAAAAGTATACGGCATATTGGAGTCCAAATAGTTATTATCTTGATATAAACGGAAGAGTAAATAATATAAATACTAGTGGACCAAATTCATGTGGTACATTTGATCTTTCTATTACTGATTCAAATGGATCTACTACAGTCTTTAATGATATTAATGGTAAGTGGGAATCATATCTTACAGGAACAACGTACGTAATAAATGATATTAAAGCTGTAGCTAGTTCTGGATGTACATATATTGGTTCAAGTTCTTATTCTGGTACTATTGTAGACTCTAATATTAATGTTTATTTACCTTTTACATTTACAAGTAGAACATTTGATTATACTGGTGGTGCTCAGTCATTTACTATACCTGTTGAGGGTATATATAAATTTGAAGTTTGGGGTGCTGCAGGTGGTACAGCTACTAATAGAGGTACTGGTGGTCTTGGAGGATATTCATATGGTAATGCAGTGTTTGCGTCGAGACCTACTATATATGTTATGGTAGGACAAGCTGGTGCTGCTAGTGCATATTCAACAAGATATAATGGCGGAGCTAAGCATAGTGGTACAGATCATGCGAATGCAGGTACCGGTGGAGGAGCTACTGATATTGCTACGAGTCCTGGAGTAATTACAAATTCGTGTCAAAAACCAGGTGACAGTATTGAGTGTATAACTGGATTTGGTTATCCAGAAGATATTTATATTGTTGCTGGTGGCGGCGGCGGCGGATCTGGTCGTTCTGGAAACAACGGTGGTGCTGGTGGTGGTACTACTGGTGGAAACGGTGGAGGTTCATACGCTGGTAAAGGTGGTACTCAAACAGCCGGTGGTGGTGTATATTCTAGTAGTGAAGGTGGTCTGCATAAAGGTGCATTCGGTATCGGTGGTGCTGGTGAAACTTTAGCTAGTTGTAGTAACGATAGATTATATGGCGGCGGCGGCGGCGGCGGCTGGTACGGCGGTGGCGGTGGCGGTTATGTTTGCAAAACCGCTAACTATTCCAAAGTCGGCGGCGGCGGCGGTGGTTCTGGATACTTATGGGAAGACTTAACAAATACCGGTATGGAATCTGGAGTACGTTCTGGTCATGGACAAGCTAGAATCTCATGGGTTGGACCTAATACATCGTAATAAAAAAAATACTGACTTATTTTAGTCAGTATTTTTTTGTATATTATGTCGAAATATGGGAAATATAATAATGAGGTGTATGTATGAAGAGGTTATTTCTTTTATTTATATTATTGGTTTTTCCTATAAATGTATTTGCTTATTCTGATAGGGTTATTGTTGGTGGTGAAACTATAGGAATAGAAGTTCATTCTAATGGTGTTTATGTAGTAGGATTTTATCCTGTTAATGGTAAGAATATTGCTGAAGAAGCAGGATTTATGGTAGGCGATATAATTAAAAAAATTAATGGAGTAGATATATCTAATATAAATGGTCTTAATAATATATTAGATAGTGATTCTATATATAAATTTAGTATTCTTAGAAATAAAGAAAGTTTAACTATACCGATTAAATTGGAATTAGAAGATAGTATTTTAAAAACAGGTTTATATGTTAAAGATACTATTAATGGTATAGGTACACTTTCTTATATAGATCCAACTACTAATGTATTTGGTTCACTTGGTCATGAAATTCTTGAGAGTAAAAGTTATTCTAAGTTTGAGATAAGTGATGGTAATATATTTTCTGCTAGTGTTTCTAACATAAAGAAAAGTAGTAATGGTAATACTGGTGAAAAGAAAGCTAATATAGATAAATCTAATGAGATAGGAACAATTAATATAAATGAAATTAATGGTATATATGGTAAATATATAGATGATTATTCTGATAGAGAAATATTAGAAGTAGGAGATAGTTCTTCTATTAAGAAGGGGCTTGCTTATATTAAAACAGTTATTAGTAAAGATAATATTAATGATTATTCTATTAATATAATTAATATAGATGAAAGTAATAGTACTAAAAATATATTATTTGAAATTACTGATGAAAAACTATTAAATGCTACTGGTGGTATAGTTCAAGGTATGAGTGGTTCTCCTATTATTCAAGATAATAAAATAATAGGGGTAGTTAATTATGTAATAGTTGATAATACTAAAAGAGGTTATGGTATATTTATAACTAAAATGTTAGAAGAAGGAGATAAAATAATTAATTAGTTTTATCTCTTTTTGTATGTTATAATTTAATTGGTGATAATATGGATGTATTAAAATTAAAAAAAGAATTAATTGAACAAAAAAATTCTAAGTTTAAAGGTAATATTTATCATTTTTCTCAAGTTAATTTTGCTTTTAATTCTAATAAAATAGAGGGTAGTAAAATTGATGAAGAAGCAACTGAAGAAATATTTAATACTAATTCATATATTCCTAAAAATAGTAATTCTATTTTATTTGATGATTTATGTGAGACTAAAAATCATTTTAAGTTATTTGATTATATATTAGATATAGTAGATGATGAGTTATCTAAAGAAAATATAATTGAGATGAATAAAATATTAAAAAGAAATACTAGTTATGAAGATAATCCTAAATATAATGTTGGGGGATTTAAAGTTATTCCTAATATTATTGGTGTTGTTAATGTTATAGATACTTCTAAACCAGAAGAAGTAGAAAAAGATTTAGATGAATTACTTGATTGGTATAATAATTTAGATAAAGTATCTTTAGAAGATATAATTGAATTTCATGTAATATTTGAAAGAATTCATCCATTTGGAGATGGTAATGGACGTGTTGGTCGTATTATTATGTTTAAAGAATGTTTAAAGAATAATATTATTCCTTTTATTATTTTAGATTATGATAAACAATATTATATGAGAGGATTAAAAGAATATGATCGTGATAAAATGTATTTAATAGATACTATAAAGAATGAACAAGATGTTTATAAAAAAATATGTGTTGAATTATTGGACTTTGAAATAGATTCATGATAAAATGTTTTTAGAGTAGGAGTGGTTAGATGTATATTGATTTAATAGTTTTAATTATATTAGTAATATTAGTTTTAATGTTCTTTAAAAGATTTTCATCATTTGTATTTTTAATGGCTATAGTAGATATTGGTTTAAGAATATTAGCTTTTGTTAAGAATAATATAGGACTTAAAGATTTAAGCAGAGTTATTGGTAAATATTTACCAGAAAGTGTTTTTGCAATTATAAATAGATATACTGAGAATGGTACTTTCTTTAATATGGGTCTTAAATGGGCTTTTGTAGTTATAATGACTTTCTTCTTAGTATATATAATTAAAATATTTATTAAAAAGAAAAAAATATAAAACGACAAATAAGTCGTTTTTTTATTTTTATAATAAATTTGGTGATTAGATGAAAATTTATTATGAAGCGATATTTATACTTAATTTTTTATTAGATTTTATGATACTTTATGGTACTAAGAGAATATTAAAAAGAAATAATAAATTAATTAGAATAATTATTAGTAGTATAGTTGGAAGTCTTACTACTTTTTTATTATTTATTAATATTAATAATTTTATATTATTTATTATTAAATTATTAGTTAGTATTATTTTAATAATAATAGCTTTTGGATTTAGAAATATAATTAAAAATACTATTTATTTTTATTTAATTAGTATAGTTATAGGAGGAAGTTGTTATTTAATGGATATTAAAAATGTTTTTTTCTTAGTAATTAGTTCTTTTATTGTAATTAGTATTTTAATAAAAGAATTTTTATCTTATAAAGAAATATATTCTAATAAATACTTAGTTACTATTATTATTGGTAAGAAGAAGTTTTGTTTAGAGGGTTTTATTGATACTGGTAATAGACTTATAGATCCTATTAGTAGAAAAAGTGTAGTACTTTGTAATTTAAATATTAATAGTGATAAGTGTATTTATGTGCCTTATAAAGCTCTTAATACTAGTGGAATAATTAAATGTATAAAACCGGATAAAGTTATTGTAGGTGATAAGGAATTTGATTGTTTAATTGGTATTAGTAGAGATAAATTTAATTTAGAAGAAAATTGTATATTACCTAATAAGTTAAAGGAGGAATTATGTTTATAATAAAAATTTTAAAAAGATTATTTTTTAAAGTATGTAGTTGTTTTTATGTAGGTGCTACTGATAAATTACCTGAGCCATTAAGTAGAGAAGAAGAAGATTATTATGTAAGTTTAAAAGAAAAAGGTGATATTAATGCTAAAGATAAGTTGATTGAACATAATTTAAGATTAGTAGTATTCTTAGCTAAAAAGTACGAAAATACGGGAGTTGATTTAGAAGATTTAGTAAGTATTGGCTCTATTGGTTTAATTAAGGGAATTAATACTTTTTCTAGTGATAAAAATATTAAGTTAGCTACATATGCATCAAGATGTATTGATAATGAAATATTAATGTATCTAAGAAAAAATAAAAAGATTAAAAGTGAAGTTAGTATAGACCAGGCTCTTTCACTAGACTCTGATGGGAATGAATTACACTTGGAAGATATAATTGGAACTGATAAAGATGAAATAACTAAGACACTTGAAAAGGAGGATGATAGAGAATTAATGATTAGAGAAATACTTAGTTTAAAACCTAGAGATAGAGAGATTATGATACTTAGATATGGATTATTAGGAAGTGAAGAGTTTACTCAAAAAGAAGTAGCTGAGAAACTTGGTATTTCACAGAGTTATATATCTAGAATAGAAAAGAAAGTTATTAGAAGATTAAAATTACTTATTAATACATAAAAAAAGAAGCATAGCTTCTTTTATTTTTTTAATTTTTCTAAGAATAGAGGTAATATTTTTTCTTGAAATAGAGTAGGATCAATTGCTTTTATTGAATCATTTTCTACTTCTACAAAACTAGTATCATTTTTATCATCTTCATTTACTATATATAAGTATACTTTATCTTCAATAGTTACTTGTTCAATAACTAAATATTTTTTATTATCATCTAAAGTTATTTTCTTATCAATATAATTCATTATATAGCCATACCTCCCATCTTTGCTTCTACATCATGTATTTCTTCTAATTGATTTCTATATCTTATTGCATCTTTATCCGCTTGATATCTTTCTATAATCGCGTCATATAAACCAAGTTTTTTAGCTTCGGCAATTGCTTGTTTATTTTTGATAAATTCTTTAATAGTAGGTACTCCAAAGCATGCAAGTATTGCTGCTATGAATAGTGGGGAAGCTTTAAATAAATTCATGCTTAAATCAGAATTTCCAGCTAATTCTGCTATTAGTGATGATACACCACCTGCGCCAAGTCCTAATATAGATGCTCCTGTTAGGTATCCTAAACCTGTTTTAATTTTATCTATGATATCATATTTATCCATTTTATTTCTGGCATTCATTTCTTCAACATAAACAATTTTTCTAGCATCTTCTTCTACTTCCCACATACGATTATCTCTAGAACCATCTTTTTCTTCCTTACCAAATACTTTAGGAGCTATATTCGCATCATATAGTACTTCTTCTTTTGCCCAAAGAATTTGATCTTTTAATCTTGCTATATATATTAAATTAATGTATTGTTGAATTTGTTCTTCTGTCATTAGATCAAATAGAATGTCTCTTTTTAAAATAAATTCTTTCTTTGCTTTAAGCGTTTCTGTTTGTTCTCTATTTCTAATTTCACAATACATTTGAAATCTTTCTTCTGCTGATAGATTTTCCATTGCTTTTCTAACTTCTTCACGTCTTTTTCTAGGATCTTTTATATCTAAGGTTGCATCTAATTCATCTTCAATTCTTTCATCTGCTATTTCAGGATTTTCTTTTGCTTTGTTGATTATCTTTTCATATGTATTTTTTATCTTTTCTTCGGCTTCTTTTACTAGATCTTCATAACTAGTTGCTTTATAATGCTTAATTTGTTCTAATTCATCTTCGGCTTCTGCTTTAGCTATTTCTTCAGCTTTTTCATACCCGGCTTTTAATGCTTCTTCAACTTTACTGATGTCAGTTGTTTCATTTGTTTTAATGTACTTTGACATTTACTATCACCTCTATTATATATATTAACAAAAAAACACTTAATTTAAAAGTGTTTTTTATTATTTTATTTAATTTATTTCAATATATGTGTTTTCTAATATTTCATAATTTTTTAATTTATTAATATTTTCTTTTGAAATTGTTGCTATATAAGTAATTTTATCATTGAATTGTTTTTCTATAATATTGTTTTCTCCTAATATATAGTTTATTTGTTTTTCTTCTGGATAATCAAAAGTTATTTTTATTTTATAACCTTCTTCTAAGTATATGAATTCTTCTTGTTTTAGGGTTTCTGTTACTGATTTAGTGTATGCTCTGACTAATCCTCCTGCACCTAGTTTTATACCTCCAAAGTATCTTACTGTGATTACTAATATATTATTTAAATTTTCTTTTTCTAATACATTTAACATAGGTCTTCCTGCAGTACCTGTTGGTTCATTATCATCAGAAGAGTATCCTTCGTTATTATAAATATAAGCATATGTATAGTGTGTTGCTTTTGGATGTAGTTTTTTTATTTCATTTAGATAAGTATCTATATCATTATTAGTTAATCTATAAATATATGTGATAAATCTTGAATTTTTAATTATGATTTCATTTGATATATTATCTTTTACAGTTTTCATGTAATCACCTATAAATATTATACAATATATTTATAAATAGTGTTATAATAATTAATGAGGTGAGGGTATGTTTAGAAATAATAAAGATAAAGATGTAGATGTTACTAGTTTAAATCATATTTTAAAGACAGGTAAAAAACTAATTAATATTGGTTATTTTATGGCTATTATAGCAGTTATATTACTATGTACATATCTATTGAAAGAATGGAAAATATTAAAGTATATTGGTGAGTTTTTAAGAGTTATATCTCCAATATTTATAGGATTAATAATAGCTTGGTTTTTTGATCCTCTTGTTACTTGGATGCAAAAGAAAAAGATTCCTAGAATAATTGGGTGTATATTAGTATATTTATTAATGTTTGGTTTATTTGCATTAATTATATATTTACTTGTACCTACATTAATTTCACAAGTAAAAGATTTTGTTAATGCTGCACCTGCTATATTTAATGAAATTACTGATTTTATAGTAGGGGTAATTAAGAAATTTGATCTTAATGGTATGGTTAATATTAAAACAGTTAAATCTACAATTACTAGTAGTGTTACTGAATGGGGTATGAGTATTGGTTCAAAAATGCCAACATATTTATTTAATTTCGGTAAGAGTATAGTTGGTTTTGGAGTTAGTCTTGTTTTAGGATTAATGATTGGATTCTACTTATTATTTGATTTTGAAAGAGCAAATAAAGGTATTGAAAAGTTAATGCCTGCTAGTTGGAAGAGTGGATATAAGGAATTAACTCATAGAATTAATACTTCTTTAAGAAGTTATGTACAAGGTGTATTGATTGTTATGACTCTTGTATTTATTACACAAAGTATAGGTCTTACAATTGCTGGAATGAAAGCACCAATATTATTTGCATTATTCTGTGCAGTTACTGATGTTATTCCATATTTTGGACCATATATTGGAGCAATACCTGCAGTTATAGTTGGATTTACTATTAGTCCTATTACTGGTATATGTGTAATTATTTCTATATTAGTAGTTCAATTATTAGAAAATAATTTCTATCAACCATTAATTATGGGACATACCATGAAGTTACATCCAGTTACTATTATGGTTGGATTATTAGTATTTGAACATTTCTTTGGAATACTTGGTATGATTATTGCTACTCCATGTATTGCATGTATTAAAGTAATACTTCTATTTGTTTTAGAACAAACAGGTTGGATTAAATATTTAACTGGTAAAAAGAGTAATGAAATAGAAGTAATAGAAATAGATACTGTAAAGAAGAAACAGAAAGAAAAAGTAGATAAAAAACAGTTGAAGAAAAGTAAATAATTTGTTAAAATATATGTGTAATAAACGTTGATGGAAGAAAAGTATAAATATGATTTATTTAAGAGAGACTCTGGTAGGTGTAAAGAGTTATAATAGTATTTAGAAAGCTACTTCTTAAGTTTATCGGGGGATCCCGTTATCAAAAAGAGTAAAATAAAGGATGGTACCGTCGTAATGACTCCTTATACCATTCTTTTTTTGTTTAAGGAGGAAATATGAAAATATTTATTATTGGTGGGTGTGCAAGAAGTGGTAAAAGTACCTTTGGTAATTTACTAAAAGAAGAGTTAAAGGATTATGGATATAAACCATGTGTTATGCAAATAACTAATCCTTTATATAGTTATGCAGAAAATTATTTTGATTATGATCCTAATAGAGATCCTAAACCTAGAGAGTTTCTTCAAAAAATGGGTATAGAGATTATAAAAGAAAAATTAGGGAAAAAAGATTTTTTATTAAATAGATTATATGAGGATATTGAAATACTTAGTAATTTCTTTGATGTATTTATAATTACTGATGCGAGACTTATTAATGAATTTTTAAGTATTAAAGCTAAATATGATGATGTTGTATCAATTAAATTAATAAGAAAAGATTATGACGATAAGTTAAGTGAAGAAGAAAAGAATCATATTACTGAGAAAGAAATATCTATGTATAATGATTTTGATTATATAATTGAAAATACTGGATTGGATAATTTAAAAGAAGAAGCTATGGAAATTATTCATAATATAGAAATGGAGTGATAATATGATAATTGCGATTGATGGTCCAGCTGGTGCTGGTAAAGGTACTATTGCTCATTTAGTGGCTGAAAAACTTAATTTAGTTTATATAGATACTGGCGCAATGTATCGCTCAGTTGCTTTAGAAGCCATTAGAAAAAATATAGTAAATGATAGTGAAAAGATAATTGAAATGAGTAAGAATATTACTATTAGTTTTGATGAAGCAGGAAAAACTTATTTAAATGGAGAAGATGTATCTGAAGAGATTAGAAGTAAAGAAGTTACAAGTATCGTTAGTCAGTTATCTAATCTTATTCCTGTAAGAGAGGAAATGGTAAAATTACAAAGAAAGCTGGCTGAAGGACTTAATGTTATTATGGAAGGTAGAGATATAACTACTGTTGTATTTCCTAATGCTGATTATAAGTTTTATTTAGATGCCAGTGTAGAAGAACGTGCTAGACGTAGAGTAGAACAGAATAAAGATAAAGGTATATTTTCTGATTATGAGGAAATAAAACAAAGTATTATAGCTAGAGATTATAATGATATGCATAAAGAAGTAGGAGCTCTTATTAGAACTGATGATCAGATATATATAGATTCTACAAATATGCAAAAAGAAGAAGTAGTTAATTTTATATTAGAAAAGATAGGTGAAGTAAAATGAAATATATGAGTCATGATGATATTAGAAAAACTTGGTTTAGATTTTTTGAAGGAAAAGGACATAAGATATATGAATCTGCACCATTAATTCCTATTAATGATGATAGTTTATTATGGATTAATGCTGGTGTTGCTCCATTAAAAAAATATTTTGATGGTAGAGAAATACCTGATTCTAGAAGAATAACTAATATTCAAAAATGTATTAGAACTAATGATATAGAAAATGTTGGTATTACTAAGAGACATCAAACATTCTTTGAAATGATGGGTAATTTTAGTGTAGGAGATTATTTTAAAAAAGAAGCAATTGCTTTCGCATTCGAACTATTAACTTCAGAAGAATATTTTGGTATAGATAAAGATTTAATTTATGTAACAGTATATTCAAAAGATTTGGAAGCTAGAGATAGATGGATAGATGTAGGACTTGATCCTAAACATATAATTCCTTTAGATGGTAATTTCTGGGAAATAGGTACTGGACCATGTGGACCTGATTCTGAAATATTCTTTGATAGAGGAGAAAAATATGATCCAAATGGAGATGCATTTAAATTATTTAGTCAAGATAAAGATCAAGAAAGATATGTAGAAATTTGGAATAATGTATTTAGTCAATTTAATGCTACTGAGGGTATGAATAGGGAAGATTATCCTGAATTACCTAGTAAAAATATAGATACTGGTGCTGGATTAGAAAGATGGTGTTGTATATTCCAAGATGTTGATTCTAACTTTGAAACGGATTTATTTAAACCAATTATCAAACATATAGAAGAACTTTCTAA
>Ga0310691_10004623_pt1 | contig 15401 bp, 10 predicted proteins | sample 176DNAGHGlowgp2_FD_203887 | JGI IMG/M metagenome (GOLD analysis project Ga0310691, IMG submission 203887) | Sheep rumen microbial communities from Palmerston North, Manawatu-Wanganui, New Zealand - 1766 DNA GHGlow gp2 (v2) (version 2) | ecosystem: Host-associated > Mammals > Digestive system >...
CATGCTGGGCGTATGCCGCCCCGGCGACATGGGCTTCGACGTGATGCACATCAACCTGCACAAGACCTTCTCCACACCTCATGGCGGTGGTGGTCCGGGCAGCGGTCCCGTGGGTGTCAGAAAGGGTTTGGAACAATTCCTGCCCAATCCCCAGGTCATCACTAAGGCCCCTAATGCCCTTAAGGACTCTAATACCCCTCTCTCCCCCACAGCCTACGACCTCCACTGCGACGACGAATCGCTGGGCTACATTTCCTTCTTCCTGGGCAACTTCGGCATCATCATCCGGGCTTATGCCTACCTGCTCTCGCTGGGCAAGGAGAACATCCCGATGGCCGGCAAGCTGAGTGTGCTGAATGCCAACTACATCAAGGAAAGTCTGCGCAGCCACTACCTGCTGCCCATCGACACGGTGTGCAAGCACGAATTTGTGTTCGACGGACTGCGCGAGGAGTATGGCGGCGACCACCACTCGCCCGACCATGTGACCACACTCGACGTGGCCAAGCGCCTCCTGGACTACGGTTTCCATGCTCCCACCATCTACTTCCCCCTGCTGTTCCACGAGGCTCTGATGATTGAACCGACGGAGACAGAGAGCAAGGACACGCTGGACGACTTCATAGCCGTGATGAAGCGCATTGCCGAGGAAGCCAAGGCCGACCCGCAGTTGCTGAAGACAGCGCCCCACGACACCCCCGTGCGCCGCATGGACGACGTGAAGGCCGTGAAGGAACCGAAGTTTACCTACAAGATGCTCTGATTCGTGGCGGACTATAAAGAATATGTCTATGCATAATTGTGATTTAATCATCATCGGTGCAGGGCCCGGCGGCTACGAGACTGCCGTACGTGCAGCCAAGAATGGCCTGCAGGTGGTAGTAGTTGAGCGGGAGCACCTGGGGGGCACATGCCTCAATGCGGGCTGCATTCCGACGAAATGCCTGTGCCACTCGGCCGAAAGCATAACCGCACCCTCTCCCCAAGGACAGGAAGAAGACGCTTCCAAATACTTGGCCTCAGCCATCGAACGTAAGAATGAGGTGGTGGAGAAACTGAAGGCTGGTGTGGCCCAATTGATGAAGACTCCCGGCATAACCCTGGTGGAGGGCGAGGCACGCTTCTGCCCGACCCAGGGGCTGACCCCGAGTGAGGGCAAGTGTCACACGATAGAGGTCATGTCCGCCTCCTCAGAAGAAGATAGGACGGAAACCTATTCTGCCCCCAACGTCATCATTGCCACGGGCAGTGTGACGAAGTTCCTGCCCATCCCCGGTGCTCATGCCGAAGGGGTGGTGACCAGCACCGAACTGCTGAACCTCACTACCCTGCCCCAACGCCTCGCCATCATCGGCGGCGGCGTCATCGGATTGGAATTTGCCAGCATCTTCCAGGCCATGGGTGCACAGGTGACCGTGATTGAGTTCTGCAAGGAAGTACTGCCCAACTTCGACCGCGATTTGGCGAAGCGCCTGCGCACGAGTCTGAAGAAGCGCGGTATCGAGTTCCACACCAGTGCGGCTGCCAAGGAAATTCACGAGGGCGCGCCTTTGGTGGTAGACTTCGAAGAGAAAGGCAAACTCCAGAGTGTGGAAGCCGACCTGGTGCTGATGGCTGTCGGCAGGGCTGCCAACCTCCAGAGCCTGAACCTGGCAGACATGGGCATCGAGACGACTCCGCGTGGCATCGTGGTGGACGAACACATGCGTACCAACGTACCCGGCATTTACGCCATCGGCGACGTGAACGGCCTCATGCAACTGGCACACGCTGCATCGGCACAGGGTCGCGTGGCTCTGGCCAATATTCTTAAAGGCTTTAAAGAGCTTCAGGGCTTTAAGGACCTTAAAGTCTCTAATGACCTCATTCCCGCCGCCGTATTCACGGTGCCTGAGGCTGCCATGGTGGGACAGACAGAGGAACAACTGACCGAGGCCGGCATCGAATACCAGGCGCACAAGGCACTCTACCGCGCCAATGGTAAGGCGCTGGCCATGGAAGCCGAGGACGGATTGGTAAAGATACTTACCGACCACGAAGGCAAGATATTGGGCTGCCACATCCTGGGAGCACATGCCAGCGACCTCATCCACGAGGTGACACTGGCCATGCGCCTCGGTGCCACCATCCATGACATTGCCGACACGGTGCATGCGCATCCTTCGCTGAGCGAGATTCTGCTGGCTGCAGCCGAAGCATAAAAACAAAAAAAGCCCTCCCCGCGATTTCTCGTCGCGGGGAGGGCTTTTTTTGTATCTATCACATTCAGGCTTTATGCCTTGACACGACCCAGGTAAGAGCCGTCGCGGGTGTCGATTTCTACAATCTCGCCCTCGTTGATGAACAGAGGCACACGTACCTCAGCACCAGTCTCCACCTTGGCAGGCTTCAAGGTATTCGTAGCGGTATCGCCCTTCAGGCCCGGTTCGGTCCAGGTGACAGCCAGGTGCACCTTAGCAGGCAGTTCGGCATAGAGAACCGTCTCCGTGCTGGCATCAGCCACAACCTCAACGTTCTGGCCTTCCTTCATAAATTTCACACCCGTAACCTGGTCGGCAGGAATGGTGATTTGCTCGAAGGTCTCATTGTTCATGAAGATATAGTCCTCACCCTCTTGATAGAGGTACTGATACGGACGGCGCTCTACACGAACATCTTCCAGTTTCTCACCAATGTTGAAGCGACGCTCCAACACGTTGCCGCTGACTACGTCTTTCAGGGTCACATTCATGATGGTGTTACCCTTACCAGGCTTGCGGTGAAGGAAGTCGATGCAGAAATACAACTTGCCATCCATACGGATGCAAGTACCCTTTTTAATGTCTTGTGAATTGATCATAAGAGATATTTTAATGAATAATTACTGATTTTCGGGCGCAAAGTTACGAAAAAATTTGCAGGTATCAAAAAAAGTCAGTAATTTTGCAGGCCGAAATTAATAAAAACGATATAAAAACAATGAAAAGAACATTCCAACCCCACAATCGCCGTCGCAACAACAAGCACGGTTTCCGTCAGAGAATGGCTACCGCCAATGGTCGCCGCGTATTAGCTTCACGTCGTGCCAAGGGCCGCAAGAAGTTGACTGTTGCTGACGAGCGTCACGGTAAGTAAATCCTTCGGATTCCCAGGAATGGGGATTAGAGATTAGGGATTAAAGATTAGAGATTAGAGATTAGAGATTAGAGATTGAAGGAGTGTCAAAGCGATTTTGACACTCCTTTCTTTATTATTTCCGGATTCGTAATTCATTATTCGCAAATATTTCGTACCTTTACGGCAAAATATGACAGTATGACTGGAAAAGAGTTCAAAGAGAAAATCCTGAGCCCCATACTGTGGGGCAATCTGCTTGTGATGGCACTGGTGACCGTCTTGTTGGCCATCGGTGTATGGATAGGACTGGGAAAATACACGCACCACGGCGAGGAAATCATCGTGCCCAGTGTTGAGGGGCGCCTCATCGGTGATGCAGAATACACCTTGGAGATGGAAGGCCTTGTGGCTGTTGTCGTGGATTCCACCTACGACCGCTCACGTCCCTCGGGTGCCATCATGGTTCAACTGCCCAAGGCGGGCAGCAAGGTGAAATCGGGCCGCGAAATATACCTCACCATCAATTCCCGCGAATCGCCTACCGTCAGTCTGCCGGACATTGCCGACAACTGCTCACTGCGCGAGGCCCAGGACCGCTTGCGCCAACTGGGCTTCCGACTGGGACCTGTGCAATACACCAGCGGCGACAAAGACTGGGTGTACGGAGTACGTTGCCAGGGCCGCAGCGTGATGGCAGGGCAGCGTGTGCCCACAGATGCTGTCATTACGCTGATTGTGGGTAGTGGTGTCGTAGAGGAAGAAGAAATATTCGACTACGACGAAGAAGAAATCGAGGGCGAGGAAACGCCTGAGCCCGATGAGCAACCCGAGACATTCGACTATGACTGAGGCCCCATTCAAACTTCCCGACACCGAATCCCCACTGAATCCCCCCATCGGGGAGGATGAATATCTTCCCGAGGAGGAACTTGCGGAAGACTTCTTCGACGGCGACACCCTCTCCCTCCCAGGAGACTCGGAAGAGGCCGCCGGGGCAGACGGAACCTTGTATGAGCACCGCCGCGTGGTGGCCGACAAGGGACAAAGCCCAATGCGCGTGGACAAGTTCCTGATGGACCACCTGGGCGACACCAGCCGCAACCGCATCCAGAAGGCTGCCGAGGCTGGATTCATACAGGTGAACGGACGGCCCGTAAAGAGCAACTACAAGGTCAAGGCCAACGATGTCGTCACCCTGATGCTCGACCGTCCGAAGCGCGACTGGGAAATCATTCCGGAGGACATCCCCCTGGACGTAGTCTACGAGGACGATGACCTGCTGGTCGTGAACAAACCTGCCGGCCTGGTGGTGCATCCCGGATGCGGCAACTTCACCGGGACATTGGTGAACGCCCTGGCCTGGCATCTGCGCGACGACAAACGCTTCGACCCGAACGACCCCACCGTGGGACTGGTCCACCGCATAGACAAGGACACCTCGGGCCTTCTGGTCATTGCAAAGACACCCGAGGCAAAGGCCAGCCTCTGCCAACAGTTCTTCGTCCACTCTACGCGCCGCCTATACAATGCCCTCGTCTGGGGGCCCTTTGCCGAGGACGAGGGCACCATTCGCGGCAACATAGGCCGCAACCCCAAAGACCGGTTGCAAATGGCCATACTGCCCGACGATAACCCGAACGGCAAACCCGCCGTCACCCACTACCGCGTACTGGAGCGACTGGGACACGTCACCCTCGTGGAATGCAAACTGGAGACTGGACGCACCCACCAAATCCGCGTCCACATGAAGAGCATCGGCCACACACTGTTCAACGACGAGCGCTACGGCGGACAGGAAATCCTGCGCGGCGAACGTACGGCCTCGTACCGTGCCTTCATCCACAACTGCTTCGACCTCTGCCCGCGCCAAGCCCTGCATGCCCGCACGCTGGGTTTCCGCCATCCGCGCACCGGTGAGGAGATGAACTTCACCAGCCAACTCCCAGCAGACATGACCGCCCTCCTGGAAAAGTGGCGAAAGGTGGCCAGCAAGGATTAGATAGCAAACACAAAAAAGCCGGCATCCACAGGACGTGGGTGCCGGCTTTTTTCGTTTTGGATGTTATCACTTCACCAATCGCTTCACCACCTTGCCGTTGGACAGGCGCACGAGCGCCATGCCATGAGGACGGCCGGAGAGGCGCTGTCCGCTGAGCGAATAGTAGGCCACAGGCGTGGCAACACTGACGCTGGAAGCAACGCTTGCGGGATTGGCATAGACAAACTGCAGCGTGATGCCAGGACCATCGTCGATGGCCGAATATCCGCCAATGATGCTGACTACCGTCTCCACGTTCACCTTTACGGTGCACTTGCCGTAGGTCACGGGGAGCCATTCGGTAGCGATGGAGAGACGGTCGTTGGCCATTGTACCCGGCTGGGTGCTTCCGGCACCTGTCTTTGAGATATATTTGCAGGCCTGGGGGAAGCAGATTTGCATGCTGCCGTTGTCCATCGACTGCACGTCGTAGGCTATGCGCAGCAAGTCTTCGGCATCGCCGTCGATGCGCTTGGCAAAGAGTTCGGAATTCATAATGATGTCACCCGAACCGTCATCAGCCTCCTCGGCCTTCGTGATGGTGACCACACTGCCGTCGGGGACTATGGTGCCGTCGGCCCTGCAGAACTCATAGGCAAAGTCCTGGGCCTGGGCATTGCCGAACTGGAAGTTGTAGTTCAGGAGTTGAAAGTTGGCTACGCCGACAAACATGGCGAGCGTAAGGAATATTCTTTTCATAGCGGTATCACATTATTTTACGATAAACTTCTTTCCGTTGCGGATGTAGAGGCCACGCTTGGGCTGGGCAATCTGGCGACCACTGAGGTCGTAGACAGATTTGGCATCCTGCGACTTCTCTTCTGCCAAGCCCTCTACGCCGTCGTCCTGGAGCGATTTGGGCACGCAGTAGTAGATGCCCGACTCATGGCGTTCGCCTCCACCATAGTAGATGCTCTTGATGCCCATGCGCTCGAAGCCGTTCTGATAGATGTACATGCCCAAGCTCTTGGGGAAGATGCTGCGGTCGTTGGTGTAGAGGTAAGGAATCTCCTCCACCTCATCGAAGGGCAGTCCTTCGTACTCATCCTTGTAGAGTAAGTAAGGTTCGTCGTCGTCGACATAGAGGCTGTAGAAGAGTTTCGTCGGATCCATGAAGTTACCCTCCTCGTCGGTGACGGGTACACTGATGGCCAGTGTGGAGAGATTACCGCCATACTCCCAGTAGAAGTCGTTAATCTCAAGTACGGCAGGTGCCGAAGGCGTACCGGGACGCTCCACGTAGGGGCGGAACATCGGTTTGGGGAAGCGCTGGAAGCGGTCTATCGAGTCGCGCATGTTGTTCACAATGAGTGCACGGTCGTTGTTCCAGAAGCAGCGCGTCTCCGGATCGTATTCAAAGACGATTTCTGTGTCTTCGGGGTTCAATGTGTAAGTATAGGTACCACCGTAGTAGTCGTCTATCTTATCGATGTCCACGCCCATGAAATAGAACAGATATACCTGATAGGAACCAGCCATCTGCCTGGGGAAGTGAATCTTGTTGTCTTCATCGAAGGTACCTTTTATCCAGGCATCGGGAAGGTACTCGTCAGAGATGCCCTTGATGTAAACAGCATCGCGCACGAAGGCTACGTCTACGAAGTGGCCATAGATGCCATGCGTGATGGAGTAACGCTCGGTGACGACGCCATCGGGCGGAGTGACAGGACGGTCGGCGACCTCGGTGTAGACAGTTTCGTAGTCCATGTAGTAGGCCCATTCGCCATCGTACTTGTCGGTATACACAAGGCCAAGGCCCTTGACGTTCTTATTCGGCACATCGGCACTGGTGCCTTCGAGCACGAGACGTTCCCAGTCGCCCTCGATGCGGAAGACGGCGTTACCCGTGGTCTTGACGGTGTAGTTGGTGTGCGAGCCCTTCACATCCACTTCAGCCAACTTCAGACCATAAGGTTCCTCGGACTGACCTGTGGAAGGATTGACAGGGGCGTCAAACCAATAAACGACCTGGCCATAGGGAATCTTCACCTTATCGCCTTCGACGTTACCCTTGACCCATGCCCCCGTGGCTGCACGGGAGATGATGTTCTGGAAATAGGCCGTGCGGCCATCGGGCGAAACCACGACTCGCGCAAAGGCTCCATCCTGAGTAAGGTCGTACTGGATGCCGCCATAAGGAGCATCGACACATCCACCCGTGCGCATGTAGGTGTGGAGCTCGCCCTCGGGCTGCGTGAGGATGATGTCGCTCTTGCTGGCCTTCATGGGAGCCAGAATGCGCTGCTGTGCAAAGGCTGTGATACCCAGCAACAGGCTCAGCGTAAAGAGTAGTTTTTTCTTCATAAGCAAATTATTATTTATCATTTATCACTTTCAATTCTTCCTTTTTAATTCACTATCGGCACAGCAACAACCTGCTCTACCCCACCCTCGGTGTAGACGAATACGACGACATGCATGTGTTCAGGCACCCAGTATTTGGGAACATCGTTGGCAGGCACTGGGTCGGTTGCCGTCCACAGCTTGTCGTCCGGGATGGTGTAGGTGAAGGTCTGTTCCTGCGTCTCACCCACCGTGATGCTGAAGTCGGTACCCCACTTGCCATTGACGGCATCACGAAAGACATGATTATGTACATATTCCTTGTTGTTCGTACCATCGGGCTGGTACTGGAAGGCGGTGATGCTGTCCTCGATAAGCCACACTTGCAACTTTCCATTGATATCTTCGAAAGCGGTAGAATGAATGTCTACATTAAGAGTGCGGATGGTAGCGTCATACCTAACTGACGCTGTGAGTCGCACGCGTGCAGTCTCTTTCAGCTGGTTGTATGTTTGTGTGGCCCAATCTGGATAGTCACTGGGAGAGTGTCTGTTGACAAGTCCCACAGGCTGATGATCCAATTTCCAGTAGTTGTAGTATTCGTCACCAATCTCCGTTGCCATAGGATATGGCTTGCCAGATGCCGACTTGGCAAAAAAGCCTGAATGAATAGCCACCGCAACGACGTTAGAATCGCCATAAGCTTCCTGTAGACTATGGATGACTTTTGTGGCTTCTGGGCAGTTCACACAACGCTGCCCCGTAAAATCTTCTATTAAGACCGAACGGTAATAAATAGACTCAGGTGTATCTATTGTCGTCGTATCAACGGGATTTACCACGGGCTCAACGTAAATAAGCCGCTCATCCTCACCTATGTGGTCACAAGTGACACATAACGCGCAGAGGAGTAAGAGGATACATATTATTATAGAACTACGTTTCATTTGATTTATCAACTTTCAACTTAGAAGTTATAGTTATACGATAAAGTCACGCCTCGGCTGGCAGGCACACGACGACAAACGCCGCCCGAACAATTGAAACCTTCACGATTTCGTACGTAGCCCAACTGTATGCGGTGCGACTTGATGTTGTACGTCACCAGCCCCTGATAGTAGTGGCGGTTGGTCTCGCCCACGTTGTACATGTCGGCAATGGTTATCATCCAGTGGGGCATGAAGGAGTATTCCACCAGCGCATATAGCCAGTCCTTCTGGTCGTCGGGGGTGTGCAGGAACTGGCCCTCGAAGCGTAGCGTGTGCTTGCGGTTAAACTGGTGCTTACCCTCGAGGACAAAGATATTGCTGTTCACCATACCAATATCACTCTCACGCTTGATGACAGTCATGTTTGCACGTTGGTGCATATACATAAAGTTCAATTTGAATTTCTTCGTCAGTTTGCGTTCGAGCTGCAGGTTGATATCTTGATAGTAGGTCGTATTACCCTCATGTACATGGGAAAAGTTCAGTTTGGTCGTCATGCCATACTTGCCACCCAATGCCGATTTCTTCTTAAACGTGTAGGCTGCCGAAGCTTGGTATGCCCACTCGCCATCGGGTTGTGTAGCATAGGGATAAAGGGCTGCAAGGGCATAGGTGTGGTCCATCGTGAAAGCAGGCAGATGGTTGACAGTGGCCGCGAGGCAATTGCCGGGAACATTGCGCTGGCTACGGAATGACATCAACTTGGAACGCTTGGCCTGGGCCAGGAAGCTCATGCCACGCTTGGAGTAGGAAGCCGACAGCATGCCTACGTTACCTGCATTATAGTTGTAATAATTTTCTTTCGATGGATCTTGTGACTTGTGCGCATATTCTGCCAAAATACTAAATCCACCCCGCTGCATATGGGCACGAACATCAAAGGCATTGACAAATCGGGGAAAGTTGTAACGATAATTAGGGTCTGTAGGTACCAACGTAAACTCCTTGCGTTCAAACTTGTTCACCCACGAGCCACCTATCAACAGCCGCGTTCCACTCTGCTGCATCTTGGGAGCCCACTCATCAATGTTCAGTTCCACATCGGCACCCGTTATGACATTCTTCTTCAGTTTCCAATAGGTGCGCTGCAAACCCGAAAGGGCCTTCAGTCGAACACCCTTGTAGGGGGTGTACACTACCCTACCACCCAACAGGGAGTTGTCGATGCCCAGCGAGCGCTCCTCATAGGTGCGCAGGATGAAACCCGAACCGAATTGCTCATAGAACGAACCGGCCGTGATTTCCACCTGCTTCAACTTACCCTTGACGAAGATGTTGGGAACACCCCAGCCCTTGAAGTCGTTGGCCAAATTATTGTAGCCTGGCAAAGGAAATTCGAGAAATTCAAAACGTAGACCTGCGTCAACGTATTTCGACTGCAAGGCTACGTCTGCGTAGGTGTTAGTCATGAAATTATCTACGTATCCATTCTCTGGATCCCCCTTAACAAACTTAGTAGCCTTATCTTCGTTGGGCACCAGCATGTCGCTCTGCACGCTTCCCGTCACGGTCACGCCTTGGGCACAAGCCGTTCCTATTGAGAATTGAGGATTGAGAATTGAGAATTGGCCTACGGACAACAATGACAAGACCAATAGGATATACCGATTCTTCATACCTGTCAATTATCCATTGTCAATTATCCATTATCAATTTTGAGTAAGTTCCCTTACCTTCTCGATGAGTTCCGCCTCGGCACCGTCGGTGTAGCCGTTGTGCTTATACACGATTTTGCCTTTGCCGTCAATGATGAGCGTGAAGGGAATCATCTGTATGCCCAGGGCACGACGGAAGTCGCTGTTGGGGTCGAGCAGCACTTCGTATTCCCATCCGTGTTCGTCCACCAGAGGCTTCACCTTGTTGATGTTCTGGGCCTGGTCGGTGCTGACGGCTATCAGCTTGACGCCGGTCTCCTCCTGCCATTCCTCGTATACCTCCTGTATGGCGCTCAGCTCGCGGTTGCAGGGCTTGCACCATGTGGCGAAGAACGAGATGATGAAGGGCTTGCCCTGGTTGTTCAGCGTGTCGGTCTTCACGGTCTGTCCCTCCATCGTCTTCAGGGTGATGGCGGGCAGCTGGGCATGGGCCGTGCCGAGCTGAAAGTCGAAAATAGAGAATTGGAAGTTGGCTACACCGATAAATAAGGCGAGCGACAGCAAGATTCTTTTCATAGTTCCTTATTTTAGCTTTACTTGATTATTTTCTTTCCATGCTGGATGTAGAGTCCCTTTGTGGGCGCCGATACGCGGCGGCCGCTGAGGTCGTAGACGGCACCGTCCTTTTCGCTTTCTGCATTTCCCGATATCTCATCAATGCCGGTGGGGTCGACGACGTGCCCCTTGTTGCAGTTAACGGCCTCGCCCGTGCGGGTATCGATGAGCACGACGACCACCTCCATTTTGTCCTTCACCAGCGGCAGTTCGTTGCCGGTGATGTCGAATTCGAAGGTGTGTTCGTAGGCCACATCGCCCTGCACATCGGCAGGCAGGCTCTCCGGCAGTCCGGCGCCGTTCTCGGCCGACTGGGCCAGGGCCACCTCGTTGTAGTGGAGGTCGCGTATGGGGTTGCCGGCCTTGATGTATTTGTCAAGATAAGCATCGCCCGTGGTGGCAGAGCCAGACAGTGCATTCTGCTGGCTCCATGCGGTGCTGTGTATGTCGTTGCCGATGAGCACGTAGCCCAGGCGGTAGGGATTGCCCGTGAAGTCGCGGATAAACTGTGTGGTGCTGGTGGCACGAATCTTTGTCTTCGTCTCATCCGTCCACTCGGCACTGACACTGACGGCTGCCGGAGCAATAATCTTGGCACGGGCTTCCCACTCGCTCTGTCCCGTCAGGGGGGCAAAGTCCTTCACACGGTCGATGAATACCGAGGGCAAGCCCGAGGGCTGGGCTGGATGATAGATGGATGATACGAACTCCATCTCGTCCAGCACATGATAGGCCACGCCGACGAAGTTGTCGCCGTTCTTGTCGGCCATTTTCTCCATGCCGGCCAGGGCACGGGGGCAATACTGGCACCACGTGCCTGTGTATTCCTCCACGAGGGGCTTGTGCAGGGGCACTTCCTTCAGGTACACCACAGGCGTAGTCACTTCGGTCTGCGGGTCTTCGTTGGGTTCGTCGTTCACCTTGCTCACGCGGAACTTTGTCAGATAGGTTCCGGGCTCGTCGGCAGCGGGAATGGTGACGTTGAACGTAGTGCTGCGGCCGTAATATCCGCCCTGCAGCGACTTGCTGATGTGCTTCGTCTCCGTCTTGCCGCCCATCTCTATTTCGTAGTCAATGGTCTTGATGTCCTCCGTTCCGTGGTTCACCAGCGTCAGCGTGGCACTGATGGTCTTGCCAAAGAGGGTGTACAGGTTGGCCGGTGCCTCCAGTGTGGCGGCATGGGGCTTGATGCGCTCACCGCCGATGAGCACCACCAAGGCGGGCGAACCGGAACCGGCCAGGGGAGTCCACTTGCGATAGGTGCGGTTGGTGTGCAGGAGCAGTCCCTCGGGGTTCTCCTCATTCACCGTCATCAGGGGTGTGCGGTTGGGGTCGGCATCGTCGCTGGCATCGAGGCTCGACACCTTGAACGAATATCCGGCATACACGCCCTCCTTGCCTATCACGTAGGGTTCGGCCAACCGGGCCTCGGCCCACTTGCCGTCGGGGGTTACGTCCACGCTGACAATGTCGGGCACCATCTTTCCACTTTCCAGGGTCAGTTCATGGGTCAGCCACACTTTATAGTCTGTAACGTTCTTGGCATTGGTGTTTACGGGGATGCGTATACCTCTGACTTCCAGCCCCTCCAAGGTCGGGTCCGTCAGTCGCAGGGCCACGTCATAGGTCTCGGCCTTCTTCGTACCGAAGGTCATGAGCGTGCCTGTGCCCTTATAGATACCATAGTAAATCTCGCCGTCAGCCATTGCCGATAGGGCACTGAAGAGGCAGAGCAGAATTGTCATCGAACGTAGTAATGTGTTCCTCATACAGATAGATATTTATTATTTGCGGGACAAAGATACGAATAAGCAAGGAAAATGCCAAACTTGTTTGAACTTTTTCGAGCGAGAACATCTATAATAATTAACAACGATACGTCGATGACGCTTGTCCCACGTATGGGACACACTCGTCCCACGCATGGGAAACGCTCGTCCCACGTATGGGACAATACCCTTCTATCTGTGCAGAATGTTTGGATTTGACAGTGCAAAGTTACTTATTAATTATAACATAGAGGTGTACATTTTCGTGCATTTGTGGTGTCAGTTTGTTGTTTTTTTACTAACTTTACGCCATGAAGCAGTTGATTCTTACCCTCATGGCCGCCCTTTGGCCCATGCTGAGCATGATAGGTTAACTTGCTTATAAAAACTAAAACCATAAGACTATGAGAAAACTTCTTACGCTCTTTCTTTTCGTGGTTTCGCTGACAGCCTACGCACAGACTGCCGAATACAATACCGACCGCGGTTTCATCCATCCCGGCGGACTGCACACGCAGGCCGACTTCGACCGCATCAAGCAGCAACTGAAGGATGGCAACACCCGCGTGAAATCGGCCTACCAGAAACTGACCAGTGCCGCCTATGCACAAGCATCGGTGCAGACCTATCCCGTGGAGACCATCGTCCGCGGTGGCGGCAGCGGAGAAAACTATATCAACGCCGCACGAGGCGCCACGATGGCCTACCAGAATGCCCTGCGCTGGAAGATTGGAGGCACGAAGGCGAATGCCGAGGCCGCAGTGCGCATCCTCATGGCATGGGCCAATACCACAAAGGCCATCACCGGCAACTCCGACCAATGTCTGGCCGTCGGCCTCTATGGCTACCAGTTTGCCCAGGCTGCCGAACTCATGCGCGACTACGAAGGTTGGAGCCGCGAGGAATTCCGCCAGTTCCAAGACTGGATGCTCACCCTTTGGTACCCCAAGGCCATCAACTTCCTGCGTGGCCGCAACGGCACTTGGGAGAATTCGGGCAAATGGTGGCAGGCTCCCGGACACTACTGGAGCAACTGGGGCCTCTGCAACATCCTGTGCGTTATTTCCATCGGCATCCTTTGCGACGACGTCTTCATCTATAACCAAGGTATGTCTTATTTCAAGTACGACCAAGTAGGCACCTTCGTTGACCCCCGCAAGGCCAACCCTATCCTGAACGACGGACTCACCGACTTTTTAGGCAATCTGGTGGTTACGACATCGGATGTCTCTGAATCCACCTTCACCACCGGCAGCGGCACGACCGTTGTCCCCGGTGCCTACGGCCAGATAGGACAGATGAACGAGAGCGGACGCGACACCGGTCACTCGGCCATGGCGCTGGGCCTGGCCATCGACATTGCCAAGGTGGGCTGGAACCAGGGCGACGACCTGTTTGCCTACATGAACCACCGCCTGGCCGCCGGCATCGAGTACGTGGCCGCACAGACCCAGAGCGTCGAAGGTCTGCCCTGGACCAACTACCACTACGGCAGTTCTGGCTACTACTATTCCGACTCGCGCGCCTGGCTCATGACAGGCCCGGCCCTCGGTGCCCAGATGCGCCCCTACTGGGGAACGGTCATCGGCATCTACGAAGGTGTGAAGGGCGTGAAGATGCCGTTCTCCGACATTTCCTACGTGGAGATGGGCATCGACGCAGGCGGACAGGGCGGCACCAGTGGCGGCTACGACCATCTGGGCTACTCGGTACTGATGAACACCCGCGACGAGCAACTCTGCCCTGCCGACAAGGTGCCCACCGAACTGACTCCGCAGATGGAGTACAGCGGCACGCTCAACAGCAACCTCATCCCCAGCCTGGCACAGGAACGGACGCGCCGCATGATCAGTGGCAAGACACTCCTGCACAACGAACTGGGCGGACTGGTCAACACCTTCTCCCTCAACAACAAGACCGGCGTGCCCACAGGACAGACGCTGACGCTCAAGCCTCAACTGCCTGAAGGCGAAGAGGACACCGGCCTGTGGACCTGGAACACGGGCGAACAGACTCGCGAGATAACCGTCCCGACGGACAAGAGCTTCATCTATCGCGTCACCTATACCAACCGCAATGGCATCGAGAGCCAACTCTGCTTCCCCATTGCCGTGCAGGGCGACAACCGTGCCGACCAGCTCACACCCGTCATCACGATTGGTTCTACGAGCATGAATGCGACCTCGGCCCGCGTACTGTATGGCAAAACTGCCAAACTCAGCGCCATCCCCTCGGGCGGATGGGGCACCTTCAAGTGGACCGGCAACAAGACGACTCAGGAAATCACCACCCCGGCCTTGAAGAAGAACAGCGACTTCACCGTAGAATACACCAACCAGGGCGGCACCGTCAGCACCCTCGACTTCCACCTCGATGTGCTCGCTGCCGAACCCTATGCCCAAGTTAACGACAATAACGCCACCCTCTATGAGGACTCCGTCATCCGTATTTCCGACATTGCCCTGGTTCCGAGTTCTTCGGTGGCTGCAGATGCAGGCAGCAACGTTACCCTGGGCCTGACCCTTCCCACCGGCGTTTCCGCAGCAAATGTCCAGTGGAGCACGGGCGACACCGGAGCCACACTTTCCCTCACCGACGTTCGCGAGAGCCAGATACTGACGGCCCGCTTCACCCTCGGCGGCGAGCAGGTGGAAGTGCCCTTCAACGTCCTGGTGCGTCCCGAGATGACTGCCGCCATCGTTCCCGGTCACTATCTTCTGCGCCACATCGCCACCGACACTTACATGACCGCCCACGAGCGCAACGGACTCGTCACCTTCGGCCCCCGCACTGCCGACGTCCCCGAACAAGTCTGGAAACTGGAAGTCAACAGCAGCGGACGCTACAACTTCGTCAACCAGGCCACCGGCGACAGCCTCCTGCTGAATGCCTCGGCCAAGACCGTTGCAACGTCCAGCTATCCCTTCAGCATCGACCAGGCCGTCGGCAGCGACCGTCTGGCCCTGCGTACGGGCTCCAACACGATGCGCAAATATTGGAACGTCGATGCCACGGG
>Ga0310691_10004624_pt1 | contig 15399 bp, 16 predicted proteins | sample 176DNAGHGlowgp2_FD_203887 | JGI IMG/M metagenome (GOLD analysis project Ga0310691, IMG submission 203887) | Sheep rumen microbial communities from Palmerston North, Manawatu-Wanganui, New Zealand - 1766 DNA GHGlow gp2 (v2) (version 2) | ecosystem: Host-associated > Mammals > Digestive system >...
AAAGAAACCAGAGGAGATGACGGAACTGGAGCGGCTCAGATATGAGAATGAGCGGCTCAGAGCCGAGAATGCTCTGTTAAAAAAAGTGAGGGCCTTAGTCGAAGAAAGGGAAGCCCGTCTGCGCGAGATTGGGCGGAAGCCATCGAAGAACTAAGGCCAGAACACAATCTTGATATCCTTTTGGATCTCAAGAAGATGGCTCGTTCAACATTCTATTATCACACTAAACGACTCGGACAGCCTGACGGTTATGATGCCATCAGAGAGCATATTCGTAAGATATATCATTAACATCACGGTCGGTATGGTTATCGCCGTGTAACGGATCAACTACACGCCGATGGTATTGATATTAATCACAAGACCGTCCAGAAACTGATGGTTCAGATGGGCCTCAAAGCCAAGCGAAAGAAGCAGCGCTACCGTTCGTATAAAGGGGAACTGGGCAAGATTGTACCGAATGTAATCAACAGAGACTTTCATGCCGATGCGCCTGACCAGAAGTGGACAACTGATGTGACCCAGGTTAAGATCAAAGATAGGAAGATGTATCTCTCTCCTGTTCTTGATATGTTCAATGGGGAAATCATCTCTTATGTAATCTCCGATAGCCCTGACTTAAAGATGGTTATGACAATGCTCGACAAAGCCTTTAAGAAAAGGGACATACATGGCGACTTAATCTTCCATTCAGACCAGGGCTGACATTATCAGCATAAAAGATATCAAAAAGCACTGGAGGATAGGCATATAACGCAAAGCATGTCGCGCAAAGGTAACTGTCTGGACAATGCGATGATGGAGAACTTCTTTGGGTTGATGAAAAATGAATTGCTATATTTGCAGGAGTGGGACTCTATCAATCAGTTCAAAAAGGCTCTCCGGGAATATATCCGGTACTACAACAATGATAGACTCAAATTGAGGCTAAAAGGAAAGAGCCCGGTTCAATACCGAGCTCTGTTCCAATCGAAGGCTTCTTAAATAATGTTAAACCGTCCAACTTTTGGGGGTCACATCAGTAGTTGTACACCCTCATGATTCCGGGAAGCGAAAACGCGACGCCCAGGCGGGCCCGCTCGAACATCTTCCGGATGGAGGAGAACTGGTTGCGGCCCAGCAGGCGCCCATCCAACAGGCTGTCAGAGAACCGGATGGTGATTTCCCGCACGTCCGCTGCCGTGCAGTTTCCCTGCCTCCAGGCATGTTCCAGGCCGTCCCCGGTAACCAGCGCAAGCTCATAATTGCCAATCTCTTCTATGCTGTCTCCCACCACGCGCTGCACCCCCTTCCCGTTTTCTATGAAATTGAGCTCAAACTCCTGATGGGAATGGATGGGATAGAGGAATTCGCTCTTGTGGCGTTCTACAATGTAAAAACAGTCCCGGTCTGTAATGGGAGGGACTTCCCGCAAAACATTACTCATACTTTTGCAAAAGTACGAAAAAAAATGTTAAAAAAGTATTATTCTTGGAATTTTAGTACGCTGCCATCTGCCGGGAGATGTTCAGCTGCTGAATCTTGTAGGTGTCCTGTCCGGTGGAGGTGGCATAGATGGTTACCTGGAAAAGTTCCCCCCCGGCGTTGAGCAGGCCTATCAGGTATTTCTTGTTGGTCTCGGAGGCCCTGTGGGTAACCTCGAAGGAACGCGGGGTGTTGGAGGCGAAGAAGTTTCTCAGGATTTCCCGGGCCTGCTTCTTGGAACAGTTTCGGGAGGTGGAAAGCACCGTCACGTCCAGGTTGTCTGCAAACCAGCTGGACAGGGCGGCCTCGTCTCCGGCAGCCAGGTATTTGGTGATGGAAGAAAAAACGGAAAACTCTCCCTGGGGCCGGGGCTGGGGAAGAGCTGCGAAATTGCGGGTCTGCTGTACCTGGCCATAAGAAAGCAGGCAGACGCAGAGGGCGGCCGCCGTCACAAAAATATGCAGGTTTTTATTCATCCTGCCTGCTTTCTTGCAAATTCCGCGCCGAATCGTTACATTTGCAGTGATATGAACATCGTGCTCCTTACCGTAGGGAAGACCGACGTCAAGTGGGTCAAAGAAGGCCTGGATGTGTATGCGTCCCGGCTGGGGCACTATGTACCCTTCCAGGTAACGGAAATTCCGGAGCTCAAGAAAGTATCGGCCCTTTCTCAGGCGCAGATTAAAGAAAAGGAGGGAGAGCTGATTCTCCGGCAGGTGGGCCCGCAGGATGTGCTGGTGCTCTTGGACGAGCACGGACACGAATACCGCTCGCTGGAATTTGCAGACCATCTGCAGAAACTCCTTTCCCGCGGAGGCAAGAACCTGGTGTTCTGCGTAGGCGGGGCCTACGGCTTTTCCGAGGCCGTCTATGCCCGCTCGCAGGACAAGATTTCGCTCTCCCGCATGACTTTCTCCCACCAGATGGTGCGCACGGTTTTTGCAGAGCAGCTTTACCGCGCCTTCACCATCCTGAAGGGGGAACCTTACCACCATGAATAAAAGACGGCTCATAAGGAAATGGATAAGTCTGGGACTCATTGTCTCGGCCTTAGTGGTTTATGCCGTCTCCCTGCTGGTGGGGTCGGCCCGGTCAGATGTATCGGCCGCCGCCCGGGAAGTGGGCCGAAGGGTGGAGCACCGCATGCTGCTTTTGGACAGCTATATCTCAAAGGCCCTGGAAGGGGATCCGGACCAATGGCCGGAGCTGGGCGGCCTGCCGGAAGACATGGTGGTCTACCGCTACCGGGGAGATTCCCTCATAAGCTGGGTGAACCAGTTTCCCCTCAGAAACGACGACATCCGTCCCCTCACGCTGGTGCAGCGGATAGGGGACAGCAGAAGTTTCCTCTCCTCTCCCCTCTCCGACGCCACCGGGCAGCCATCCTTCGTGAACTACGGGCCCAAATGGTATCTGGTAAAAGCCGTCGAGGGGGCTTCCACCAAGGTGATAGCCGGTCTGGAGATTGTGGACGAACTCCGGGAAAAGAGCCTCAACCGCCACTTCCGGATTAACGAGAAATACAGCGTAAGGCCGCTGTCATCCTCTACAGGCGCCCCTGTGAGCGTAAACGGCGTCCCGCTTTTCCTGCTGGCCGATGAAACCCTGGCCCAGCCTTCCGGCACCCACTCCGCCCTGCTCTGGCTGGCCGTGGGCCTGCTCATGGCCGGGCTTCTGTTCCTGCTGAACGCCTATCCCACCCTCCCCTGCCTCCTGCTGGTGCTTGTGTGCCAGGGCGGGGTGCTCAGCTGGCTGTATGCAGGCGGAAGGCGTCTGTTCCAGGATTCGCAGCTGTTCTCTCCCCTGCTTTATGCCGACGGACCTTTCTTGTACTCCCTGGGAGCCGTCATTCTGGTGAACCTGGCCATCAGCCTGCTGGTGTGGGATTTGTACCTGGTGCGCTGGACGCTCCTCAAACAAATCCGGCGCAGGAATTCCCGCATCCTGGAAGCCGTCCTGACGGGGCTTCTGGTTTTGATGACCGTGGGGGTGGCCGTCTATCTGCATGTGGCGTTCCGCAGCATCCTGGCCAACTCCAGCGTGAACATGGAACTCTACAAGGTCTTCCTCCTGAGCGGGTACACGGCTTTGGTCTATCTGTCCTTCCTGGGGCTTTCCATTGCACTGCCGATACTTCTGCAGATGCTCTCCCCCTTCGCCCGCACGCTCATGGACATCCGCTACGACATGTTCTCCGGCTGGAGTCGCGTGGGCTACGCCGCCGCCATCGGCATTTATTTTGCCGTGATTACCTCCATATTGGGATTTGACAAGGAGCAGCGGCGCATCGACGTCTGGGCCGCCCGGCTGGCCATGGACCGGGACATCGCCCTGGAAATCCAGCTCCGGAGTGCGGAAAACGCCATTGCGCAGGACCCCATGATAGGGGCGCTGTCCGTCCTGCAGGGTAGCGCGGACATCATCCGCAGCCGCCTCACCAGCGCCTACATGGGACGCATCTCGCAAGACTACGACATCGCCGTCATCCTGCCCAAACTGGAAGACAACCAGGCATCGGCCCTCTTCCAGGAGAGAATCCGGAGCGGCGTAAGGCTGGGAGACAATTCCCATTTCTTCTACAGCAACCTTTCCTCCGGAAGAACCACTTATACCGGCCTCTTCTCCTATTATGTAGAGGGGCAGGGGTCCCAGCTGGTGCTGGTGAGCGTGGAGTCCAAGCACAACCGGGAAGACCGGGGCTACCTGAGCCTGCTGGGCATCTCGGATCCCGGGCGGGTGTCCCTGCCCTCGGTGTATTCCTGGGCCAAATACAATTCCGACAAGCTGGTCCAGTACAAGGGTTCCTATCCCTTCCCCACCGTCTATTCCGGCCGCCTCAAGGAACTGGCCGCCCAACATTCCGGCGAGCATGTGGACCTGGAAGGCTGGTGCCATTTTGTGCGCGATGTCTCCCAGGACGAGATGGTGATTATCTCCCGGCCGCAGACGGAGTGGCTCTACTATGTGGTGGAGGCCTTCCTGCTGGCCATCCTGGCCTTCATCTTTATTACGGTGCTATCGTGGCGCAGAAGGAGTTCCGGCGGCCGCCGCTACTTCCAGAACCGGATTAACCTGGTGGTGTATGTTTCCCTGCTGGTCACCCTGGTGGCCATGGCCGGATTCAGCGTCTGGTTCGTGTACAAGCGCAACAACTCCAATATGAACAGCATCATGACGGCACGCATCAACACGCTGCAGGGCATGCTGCAAGAGCATCTGCGAGGGGTGGAAAACACCCAGCAGCTCACCACCACCCAGATGCTGGCCTCCGTGGAGGAAGTGGGAAACAACCTGCGCTGCGACATCTCCCTCTTTGATGTGGCCGGCCGCGTGGTCATGAGCACCACCCCCGAGGTCTATGATCGCATGATTCTGGGGCTGCGCCTGGACGACGACGCCTTCTACAACATCCGCTTTGCCCACAAGCGCTTTTACATGCAGCGGGAAAAGGTGAGCCGGCGCAGCTTCTACGCCCTTTACGCCCCGGTGTTCAACAGCGGCGGCGACATGATAGCCATCGTGTCCTCCCCCTTCACGGACCTTTCGCAGGACTTCGAGTCCGAGGTAACCCTGCACATTGCCACGGTTATCACCATCTTCCTGCTGCTCCTGCTGATTTCCCGCTTCATCACCTTTGCCATGGTGAGCCGCCTGTTCCGTCCCCTGACGGCCCTGAGCCGCAAGATGACGGTAAGCGACGTGGACCACCTGGAGCCTCTGGTATACGACGGAGATGACGAGATTACCCCCCTGGTACAGGCCTACAACCGGATGGTGCAGGACCTGGGAGAGAGCTCCCGCCGCCTGGCGCAGGTAGAGCGTGACAAGGCCTGGACAGACATGGCCCGCCGCGTGGCCCACGACCTCAAAAACCCGCTCACGCCCATCAAGCTGCAGCTCCAGATGCTCATGCGCATGAAGGCCACCGGCAACCCGCAGTGGCAGGAGCGTTTTGACGAGGTGGCCTCCACCGTCCTGTATCACGTGGACCTCCTGGCCGATTCGGCCGACCAGTTCTCCACCTTCGCCAAGATGTACGACCAGAAGGCCGAGCGGATAGACCTGGACGCCCTGGTGAAGCAGGAAGTGGACCTCTTTGACACGCGTGACAACCTGTATATAGAGTACTTCGGCCTGCCGGGCGCCATGGTTCAGGCCCCGCGTCCGCAGCTCACCCGCGTGGTGGTGAACCTGATTACCAACGCCATCCAGGCCGTGGAAGACACGCCCGGAGAGCACAGGCTGCTGGTTTCCGTGCGCAATGCCGCCCAGGACGGCTTCTACGAGATTGTGGTGGAAGACAACGGTCCCGGCGTGTCCGAGCAGAACCAGGACAAGATATTCACCCCGGACTTCACCACCAAAACCAGCGGCTCCGGCCTGGGCCTCGCCATCTGCCGGCGCATTGCCGAACACTGCGGCGGCTCCATCTCCTACGCCCGCTCCTTCACCCTGGGCGGCGCCTGCTTCACCGTCAAGATTCCCAAGGCCTGAGGCCTCCCGGCTTACAAAGAGTGTTTTCAACGAACGGCCCAATCGGCCCTGGCGAGGTTGACAAGTAAGTAATTGAGCCATAGCATGTTATATAGTATTTCTCGTTCAAAAACTGAACGAGAAATGTGCTACAAGTCTATGAGAATCAACGAGTTAGTTGTCAAGGCCATAGCCAACCCAGCTCGGACCCTGGCGCCAAAATCGGCCCGGAAACACAAAAATTTGCAGAAAAAGGGACAATTAGTTAATTTTGTGGGTTATTTGAAACCAATGATTAACTAAAATACCCATTTATGGCAACAACTGCTGACCTTAAGAACGGAATGTACATCATGTTCAACGGCAAACCTTGCGCCGTAGTGTACTTCCAGCACGTGAAACCCGGCAAGGGCCCGGCCTTCGTAAAAACCAAACTGCGCAACCTGGAAAACGGCCGCATCCTGGAGAACACTTTCACCGCCGGCGTAAAACTGGACACCATCTCCGTGGAGCGTCGCCCCTACCAGTTCCTCTATGACGACGGCGAGGCCTTCAACTTCATGCACGAAGAAACCTACGAGCAGATTACCCTCCCCCACGACGTAGTGGACAACGCAGACCTCATGAAGGAAGGCCAGCACGTGGAAATGATGTTCATGACGGAGCCCGAAGAGCGCTGCCTCACCTGCGAGCTTCCCACCTACGTAACCCTGGAGGTCACCTACAGCGAGCCTGCCGTGAAGGGCAACACCGCCTCCACATCGGCCCTGAAGGAAGTTACCCTGGAGACCGGCGCCAAGATTATGGTTCCGCTCTTCATCGAGACCGGCGAGATTATCACCGTGAACACCACCGACCGTTCCTACGGCCAGCGCGTGAAATAGTCAGAACGCGTAATCTTTCACATCCTGCGCAGTGACGGGACTGCCTCCGAGAATCAGGAGACGCTCCACGACATTGCGCAGTTCTCTTATGTTACCGGGCCAGGAACGCTCCTTGAGAAGCGTCATGGCGGCAGGCTCGAACTCCCGCACGGGCTTTCCGCTCTCGGAGGAAATCTGCCTGGAGAAGTGCTCTATCAGCAGCGGGATGTCCTCCTTCCGCTCATCCAGGGCAGGCACCTTGAGCACAATCACGCTGAGGCGGTGGTAGAGGTCTTCGCGGAAATTGCCCTTTGAAATCTCCTCCTTCAGGTCCTTGTTGGTGGCGGCAATCACGCGCACGTCCACCGTTATCTCCTTGTCTCCACCCACGGGGGTGAGCTTGCGTTCCTGCAGCACCCGCAGCACCTTGGCCTGAGCCGCCAGGGACATGTCCCCAATCTCGTCCAGGAAGATGGTGCCGCCGTCGGCCTGCTCGAATTTTCCCTTATGGTCTTTGATGGCCGATGTAAAGGACCCCTTCTTATGGCCGAAGAGCTCGCTGTCGATGAGCTCGGAGGGAATGGCGGCGCAGTTCACCTCCACGAAGGGCATCATGGAGCGGGGAGAAAGCTGGTAGATGCTCTGGGCCACCAGTTCCTTTCCGGAGCCGTTGGGGCCGGTGATAAGGACGCTGGCCTGCGTGGGAGCCACTTTCTGAATCATGTCTTTCAGATGGCCGATGGGCTGGGATTCCCCCACCATCTCCCTGCCGTAAATCTTCTTCTTGAGGATTTTGGTCTCCTTGACCAGGGAGGCCTTGTCCGTGGCATTCTTGAGGGTAATCAGAATGCGGTTCAGGTCCAGCGGCTTTTCGATGAAGTCGAAGGCGCCCCGCTTGATGCAGTCCACGGCCGTGGAGATGTCGGCATGGCCGGACACCATGACCACCGGCGTCTCAATGCCCTCTTCCATGACCTTGGAGAGCATCTCCGTTCCGTCCATCTGCGGCATTTTGATATCACAGAAGATGGCGTCGTATTTCTCTTTTTGGGCCTTTTCCAGTCCTTCCAGTCCGTTTTCGGCAGTTTCTACCGCATACCCCTCCATTTCAAGTATCTCTTTAAGGGAATAGCGGATGGCCCGTTCGTCGTCTACAATCAGAATTTTCATAGCGATATAATTTATGCAAATATCGTGAATTTTTCCTAATTTTGTAATCTTGATAGTACAGAAAGCATGAACAGTATTCCCGACATCATCATCGCCGTAGATGGCTATTCCTCCACCGGAAAGAGCACTTTTGCCAAAATGGTGGCTTCCGAGTTCGGTTTCCTGTATCTTGACAGCGGAGCCCTGTACCGGGGCGTCACTTTCCACTGTTTGGAAGAGGGACTCATCGGAAAGGACGGAAAAATTGACGAAGACCGCCTGAAGGCTTCCATCGACCTGCTGGACCTTCATTTCCGCCGGGCCGAAGGCTTTACCCGCCTGTTCCTGGGAGAACGCTGCATAGAATCCGAAATCCGCACCCTGGAGGTTTCCTCCTATGTGAGTCCGGTGAGCGCCATCCCCTTTGTGCGTCAATATGTAGACGGCCGCCTCCATACCTTCTCCGAAGGGGGGCGCGTCATCATGGACGGGCGGGATATCGGCACCACCGTTTTCCCCCATGCCCAGGTCAAGATTTTCATGACGGCCGATGAGCAGGTGCGTGCCCGGCGCCGCTACGACGAGCTGGTGGCCAAGGGCCAGACGGCCAGCTTGGAGGAGGTCCTGACCAATTTGAAGGAAAGGGACTATATAGACTCCCACCGGGAGACGTCTCCGCTCCGGCAGGCCTTGGACGCCTATGTGATGGACAATACCCACATGACGCTCCACGAAGAGCTGGTGTGGATGCTGGGCCTGCTCCAAGGTAAATTCGGCATTCTGGAAAGCCCCGGCCTGTCATGCTAAAGGTAGAGATAGACCCCGGCTCCGGCTTCTGCGGAGGAGTGATCCGCGCCATTACCCGCGCGGAGAGTTACCTTTCCGTGGGAGAGCGGCTGTATTCGCTGGGTGCCATCGTACACAACGAGGCCGAGCTTTCCCGCCTCAAGCAAAAAGGCCTGGTGACGGCCGCCAGCCTGGAAGAAGTGCCCCGGGGCGGAACCGTGCTCATCCGTGCCCACGGAGAACCGCCGGCCACTTATAAGGAGGCCGGCTTGCGGCAGCTCAAGCTGATTGACTGCTCCTGCCCCGTGGTGCTCCAGCTTCAGAAAAGCATCCGCGAGGCCTATGCCCGCCTGCATTCGGAGGGCCGGCACGGCCAGGTTATCATCTTCGGCCGGGTGGGACACGCAGAAGTGCTGGGGCTGGTGGGCCAGGTGGACGGAGACGCCGTTGTGGTGGAGAATGCCCGGATGCTGGAGGATGTAATGGCCTCGCTGGATTTCTCCCAGCCCATGGAAATCTTCTCCCAGACCACCAAGAGCCCTACGGAGTATGAGGAAATCTGCAGCCTGCTCCGTTCCAACGGAGCCCGGCTCACCGTCCACAATACCATCTGCGCCCAGGTGGCCAGCCGCCATGAGAAATTATCGGCCTTTGCCGCCGCCCACGACGTGATTCTCTTTGTGTCCGGAAAATCTTCCTCCAACGGGAAAGTCCTTTCCGACCTGTGCCGGGGCGCCAATCCCCGGACTTACTTAGTGGGGTCGGCCGCCGAGTTGGATCCGTCCTGGTTCCGAGAGGGAGAGTCGGTGGGGATATGTGGTGCCACTTCCACCCCCAAATGGCTTTTGGAGCAGGTGGCCGATGCCGTTTCCGCCCTCAAATAGATGAAAGCCCGGAAGGTCATAAGGAACTCGCTGCTGGCCCTCGCGGGGCTTGTACTGGTGATTCTGGTGACCCTCCAGATTCTTCTGAGACCCTCCGTGCTCACCGGCATCGTGAACCGGGTCACAGAGGGGCTGGTGGAAGGAGACGTCTCTTTCCGGGAAGTGCGGGCCCATGTAATCAAGAGTTTCCCCTTCCTTAACATAGACGCCAGGGACTTCTGCATAACCTACCCTCATGAGCGCTATGCCCGCTACGATTCGCTTCTGGCGGAGCCGGGCCGACGGATGAACCTGGGCCGGATGGGCTACGGAAAAGACGGCGCCCCGGACACGCTGGCCAGCGCCCGGGAGCTGAACCTGTCGCTCAATTATGTGGCTCTTCTGCAGGGGAAATACCATGTGCACCGGGCCAGGCTGAGCCGTCCCCGCATCTTCGGCCACCGCTTTCCGGAAGGCCGGGCCAACTGGGAGATTCTTCCCATCGGCCCGTCCGAGCCCAAGGCCGACAGCAGCGCAAGCAAGGCGCCGGACATCCGGATAGACAAAGTGCAGCTGGAAGACCGGCCGCTGGTGGTTTTCACCAGTCCGGAAGACACCCTCCACGCCCTTCTGGGCATGCGCCGTCTCTCTTTTGAGGGGAAGCTGGACACCCGGGACCTCTTCCAGTCGGACGCTGTCCTCTCCCTGGATTCCATGCTGGTGACCGGCCGCCTTCCCCAGGACACCCTGGCCCTGCGGCTGGAGTCCCTGAAACTGAAAAACCACGGGCGGCATCTGGTGGCATCGGCCGATGCTTCCACCCGCCTGAGGACCGGAAACTTCGGACGGCTCCAGGTTCCCATCGGCCTGGAAGTGGACGCCCATTTCCCAAAAAGGGAAGACGAAGCCCTGGAAGTAATTCTGAACCAGCTTGTTGTGAAACTGTCTGCCTTGGAGCTGAATGGAAAGGGTGAACTGCTTCACCAGGCCGGTATCTGGAACCTGGACGTGCAGGCAGCCATAGACAAGTGCCCCATAGGAGACCTCATCAAGGAATACCGGAAGAACTTTGACTTCCTGAAGAAACTGGAAACCGATGCCCGCATCAGTCTGGATGCCTCTGCCCAAGGCCGATACGGAAAGGGAGAACTGCCCTCGATGCGGGCCCGCCTGCTGGTGCCCCCGGCCACCGTGGACTACGAAGGGATGGGCCGAAAGGGCCTTGTGGCCGTGGATGTGAGCGCCCAGACGGACGACCTCAAAGAGATTGACGCCCGGGCGGACCGCCTCCGTTTGGAGATGGCCGGCGCCCGCGTAGACGTAAAAGGAAGCGCCCGGGACGTGCTGGGCAAAGACCCGCTGATTTCACTTAGCGGCCAGGTGGACGCCCGGCTGGATTCCTTGGTGCAGGTCTTCATTCCTCAGATGGGGATTAGCGCCACCGGCAGCCTGGAGATGGACCTGCAAGGGAATTCGCGCCTTTCCTACCTGTCGGCCGGCGAAATCGGGAAAGCCCGCATAGAAGGCCGGCTGAACGGAAAAGACATTACAGTCTTCTATCCCAAAGACAGCATAGACGCCTTCCTACCTTCCCTGAAACTGAACGTTTCCACGCGGAAGAACACGATAGGCCTGGAGGCCCTCATTGATACCCTCAACGTCACCTATCAGAGCATGTTTGTAAGGGGCGGCGGAGTCCATGTCAGCGGTGAAACCAAAGACAAGGCCCTGGTGGGGACCCTGAATTTGGCTGCTTTGGACATGCGGGATTCGGAGGGGCTGTCCGTGAGCCTTTCCGACAATACGGAACATTTTCGCCTGGACCCGGCCGGCACGGTGCTTCCGGTCCCCCGCCTGAACCTGAACTCCCGGAGCCGGGGACTGGAGATTGGCCTGGGTGAAGACAATTATTCTCTTGAGAATCTGGCCTTTGACGCCACCGCCCGGCGGCATCAGCGTCGCGCCAGGACGGGGCTGCCCCGGAGGGACAGCCTGGCCCGCAGAGCCCGTTTGGAGAGACTGGAAAAGGATGAGTTTGCATCGGCCGATATCAACATCAGCCTCTCCGACGCCCTCAAGAAATACTTCCGGGAATGGGACGTGGAAGGGACGGTAGCTTTGGAGAAAGCCCGCTTAGGGATGGCTTCCATGCCCCTTGCCACTTCGGTTTCCGCCTTTGACGGGAATTTTGACAACGACACCATAGCGGTGAAAAACATGACGCTGCAGGCCGGAGAATCCGACCTGAGCGCCCAGGCCCGGCTCACCGGCCTGCGACGGGCCATCCTGGGACGAAGCCGCAGTCCACTCAAACTGAAGGCCGAGCTCAGAAGCGACCGGCTGGACGTGAACCAGCTGCTGGGCATCCTGGACCGGCCCCGGGAGGTGACGGCATCGGCCTCCGAAAAAGCGGACACGGTCACCGGGCATAGCAAGCTTCTGGTGCTTCCCGCCAACCTGGAGGTGGACTTCTCCTTCGAGGCCAACGAGATTCTGTACAGGGAACTGGAAATCAGCTGGGCATCGGCCGAAGCCGCCATGCGGGACCGCACCCTGCAGATTACCAACGCGCTGGCGGCCTCCAACATGGGAGACGTCTATGTGGAGGGCTTCTACAGCACGCGCACCAAGGAAGACCTGCGGGCGGGCTTCAACCTGAATCTGGTGGACATTACGGCCGAGAAAATCATCAGCCTGATGCCTGCGGTGGACACCCTCCTGCCCATGCTCAAATCCTTCTCCGGAGACCTGGACTGCGAGTTGGCGGTGACATCGGCCATCGACACCAGCATGAACCTGATTCTGCCTTCCATGGACGGGGTGCTGCGCATCTCCGGGAAAGACCTCATGCTCAACGGAAGTCACGAACTGAGCCGTCTGACCGGCATGCTCATGTTCAAGAACAAGAACAATATCCATATAGACAAGATGTCGGTGTCCGGTATCCTGCAAGATGCCATCCTGGAGGTGTTCCCCTTCGTCCTGGATGTAGACCGCTACCAACTGGCGGCCAGCGGCTGGCAGCATCTGGAGAACGAGTTCCGCTACCACATCTCCGTCCTCAAATCTCCGCTCCTCACCAAATTCGGAGTGAACGCGTGGGGGCCGGATTTCGACCACATCCGCTACGGCCTGGGCAAGGCCAAATACAGGAACGCGAACGTTCCCGTCTACACCACTCAGTTAGATGCGGCGCAGTATAACCTGGTGGCCGCCATCCACAACATCTTTGATGTGGGCATCGAGAAGGCCATGGCCCAGAACCGGGATGCCGCGGCGCAGATATCGGCATCGGCGGGCAAGCTGGACGCGGAAGAAGCGGCCGGGGATGAGAATGTCCTTTCCAAGGCGCAGGGCCTGGAGGCTCTGGTGGAGGAAGTAAGCCTCACGGTGGCCTCGCGCCGGGAAGCCCTGAAGCAGGAGGTGGTGCGGGAACAGGAAAAAGCAGCAGGCCATGAATAGTTTCGAATACATTGAAGTGTGTGTGCGCCTCTCTCCCTTCACGGAGGAGATGGCGGAAATCCTGACGGCGGAGCTCTCGGAGCTGCCCTTCGAGTCCTTCATTACGGAAGAGCCTTTCCTGAAATGCTACATCCCCAAGGAGGAGTACAGGCCGGCCGATGTGAAAGTGGTCCTGAGCGGCTACCCCGCCGCGGTCTCGTTCACGGCCGCCATGGTGCAGGGGCAGAACTGGAACAAAACCTGGGAGCAGGACTTCCGGCCCATCGTGGTGGACGGAAAAGTGACGGTGAAGGCCAAGTTCAATGCCGATGTCCCCCGCACCCGCTTCAACATCTGGATAGACCCCCAGATGGCCTTCGGGACCGGCTATCATCATACTACTTATATGATGATGCAGCGCATGCTGGGCTTGGAGGAATGCATCCGCGGCCATTCGGTGGTGGACATGGGCTGCGGCACGGCCATCCTGGCCATCCTGGCCGCCAAGATGGGGGCCCGGAAGGTCTTTGCCGTAGACATTGACGCCGTGGCGGCCCGCAGCGCCTGGGGCAACTGCCGCTGGAACAAGGTGGGCACCCGCGTGGAAACCGCCTGCGGAGACGCTTCCCTGCTGCAGATGGGCACCTACGACGTCCTGCTGGCCAATATCCACCGAAACATCATCCTCCTGGACCTTCCCACCTACGTGCGCTCCCTGCGCCACGGCGGGCATCTGCTCCTGAGCGGCTTCTTCACGGCCGACGTCCCCGCCATCCGCCAGGCCGCGGAGGCCCTGGGCCTGCGCCTGGCAGGTTCCTCGGAACGCGAAGACTGGGCGTGTGTGGAATTTCAAAAATAATCCCTATCTTTGCAAACTCACTGCGGGTGTGTTGGAATTGGTAGACAACCCAGACTTAGGATCTGGTGCCTTACGGCGTATGGGTTCGAGTCCCTTCACCCGCACGAAATTTGGCCCGGCGCTTCGCGCTGGGCCATTTCGTTGCTGGTGAAGGGACTCCACTTCGTTTGATCCCCCGCTGCTTCGCAGCCGCCCCCAGGGGCATTGAAGGGGCTGCGCCCCCTCAAACTCCCCCTTGTCGGCCTTCGGCCTCCGAGGTCTGCCAGAGTCGGGCCTCTTCTTGTTAACAATACCTTCAAATAACAATTAATAGCCTCGAGTTGCGGTCTGTGACTTCTGCGCCGTCATTTTTGGCCGTTTTTGCAGGCGCAGGTGTCGGGCGTGACTTTCGCGCTAACGGTTGACCTTTGGCACCCCAGGTATCATTTCCTCGAGAGTGTTTCCTCCGTGATGTATTGTGTCATTCAGTTATTTCTGGTTTAATATGAGGACTGCTTTTTCTACATCAGCTTCGGTTAATCCGTACTCATCGTTTATCGGCACAAAATGAGACCACTGCGTTGGCAGCATGTCTCTGTCGTCATCCAAAATGACGTAATTGTCGCAGGAATGAACTTTCAGGTATGCCGCGATTTCCTCTCCTCGAGTTGCAGGACGGTCAATATCACCGTCAATGACGGAGAATAGGATTGGAGTAACGCCAACAATCTTGTCGGTGAAAGGGAAGGGATGCCCACCAACGCTTGGATTGTCCGGATCGGTCATAAATTCAACTGTGCCGGGCACATCCTGAGTACGCCAAGATGATGAAATAACTATGCTGGCGCCTGTTTTCTCAAGAAGAGTACCCAGATGCGCCATCAGTTCCGGATCAAGCTGATAGCGGGATTTATAGGTGTCCAGAACACCGTCTATGTCAAGGAAAACAAGTTTAGTCATTTTCTCTCAAGTAATCTTCGATTAGCAATCTCGGAATCGTCATCTCAAACTTGGCATTGACATCTTCCTCAATGATGTCCACTATCTTGCCGAATTCATGCGCCAAATCTGCAATGCCGTACTCGGCCGGGCTCTCGCAGATGTCCTGGTAATCTTGTTTGATCCAGGACTTCATACCCGCTGTGAGTTTGTCTATCATCTCTTGGTAAAATCGAAGGAAATGGAGATTCCATCTACGATGGTGTCGGTCTCAACAATCTTGTCATCCAAACCTTTCTGCAGGCCTACAGTGTGGAAGTCGGCATCCGGATTGTGGTGGATGGGTATGATGGCTGTCTTCGGACCAATGAGTTCGCAGATCTCCTTCAGAGATTGAATAGATGCATGGCCGGATGTGTGGTTGTAGTCGTATCTCTTGCTTCCTTTCAGGCATGGTGTAGAGCCTGCGACCAGAGGCTGAATAAAGGCGTCTGTTTTCTCATTATATCCGCCCTTGTCTTTTTCAACATATCCGCGATACATAGAATAAACGAATGAAGTCTCTTCTTTATTACAGAACTGA
>Ga0310691_10004625_pt1 | contig 15399 bp, 16 predicted proteins | sample 176DNAGHGlowgp2_FD_203887 | JGI IMG/M metagenome (GOLD analysis project Ga0310691, IMG submission 203887) | Sheep rumen microbial communities from Palmerston North, Manawatu-Wanganui, New Zealand - 1766 DNA GHGlow gp2 (v2) (version 2) | ecosystem: Host-associated > Mammals > Digestive system >...
AGCCTTACCTCCAGACGCACATTATCATCCGGTTGGTACAGCACTATTTCACCCCTATCTTCTATCGGTATAAAATGATTATTCTCCATCTTCTAACCTTGAACCTTGAACCAGTATTGCCTTGAACCCTCAACCATCACTTATAGTACTCCCTCAAAAATCGCTGCACCGCCTCCTGCTGGCGCTGCTGGTTCTGCATCCACTCGTTGTATTCCTTTAACAGGCGTTGAAAGTGTTCAGCTTTCTCCTGCCCGTCGATGGCGTTGCACATCTGCTCTGCTATATCGCGAGGGAAATTATTCCTAATGAGAGCCTTCTGCGCTTCATTAGCAATCTTATTCCCGACAATATTGTATAAGTCCTGTATGGTAATCATACTGCGTACATTCTTGTTTTGTAGATTGTGATAATAATCGTGGTTTTTCCTTCTGAGGTTTGGAATAACAAAGTTATGTGATAAGGATTGGGATTGGCGTAAGAGCTTATTCTTACAGACAAAGCCATAACACTTAGCACAGAGACTCTGCAAGAGTCACAAACATCAGAAGGGGTTTTCGATGTTTTTGTTCTTTTCGATGTTTACGGAATCAAAAGAATCTGTGTTATCTGTGCTATCTGTGTGAGGTAATAGTTATCGTTAAGGTTAACGTTAAGGTTGAACGCTTAGGACATCACAGTCCTGAAGCGGTTCATACGGCCCATCCTTGGCTTCGAAGAGTATTGTCCCTGATTCAAGGCTCTCCAGTTTATGCCAAACATTTTTCGGAATATTCACACCATATCGGCCACCCTCATTACAAAGCACGACATCCTCGATAATAGAACCGTCATCATTATGAGTAGTCACTCGCACTTTACCGCGAAGGATCACGAACGTCTCATCCTTCGTGGGATGTCTATGGATAGGCACTTCAGTACCAGGTTCCACTGCATTCAGGAACCGATGGCACTTCTCATCAAGGCTCTGATGAAAGTTATAGTTCATGCGCAATCGAGGAGAAGCCTTTGCTTGTTCGGTTAAATCGTCCAAGACTTTCTTATCTATGACCATCTTAAATCTCTTAAACTTTTAAACTCCTCAAACATAGTGGATTAGAGAACCGTCCCATAATCCTCCTATTTCTTTCTCTTAGGCAACTTCACTATATCAACTTCTGGTACTATCAGCCCATCAGAATACACCATGATTTCCTTACCTTTGGCAGGATTACCAGCACTATAACTCAGATAATATTCATTCTGACGATATGCCTGGTATAGTTCCTTGATAAAAGGCACAGCATCATAACTGATAAGCCATTTCCCTTTATACTTCTTGATAGCATCAGCAATTGCCCTATGGTCGCCATCATTATAATAGTTCAGGTATAAATCGCGACCTTTCACATAGTACGGCGGGTCAAGATACACCAATGTTTTTTTCGCAGGTGTCCGCTTATTTCGCTTTATCAAGGCAACCGCATCCATACTTGTCAGTTCAATCCTGTCTGCATAATCCGCTATGCTTTCTATTCTCCCAATAAGGTCAGCCTTGTTATATCTAGCGTCTATCTTGAAATTGCCAGTCTGCTCTTTGCCTCCAATCACGCCCCCACTCAAAATTCCACTACGGTTTGTTCTGTTTAGGAAGAAGGTACTAAAACCCAGTTCCAGCAATTCTGCATCCGCCTTATGAGCCTGAACCTCCCTCTGTGCATACCACTGCTCCATCGTTACAGGGGTGTCTGTTATCATTCTGCACAGGTTATCCGTCTCATTCAGCACACTATACCAGAATGCATAGATTGAACGGTCTATGTCGTTTATCTTTATCCTGCTGGCATATTCACTGAACAGCAGCGTCAGGGCAACACTCGCACCGCCAGCATACGGCTCAATATATGTACCATCCATCAGGTCGTTCACCTCAAACAATCGTTTGATGTAGTCAACAACCTTTAGTTTCCCACCAGGGTAACGTAATGGTGATACAAATTTATTCATTTCTTGTTATCATTTATAGCCTTCCACATTGCAATCACAAAAGGCTGTATATTGTCCCATGCCAACATCAAATTATCCGGAATTGGATTAAATTCAAAATTATGGACATACGAATTCAGCGTATCAACACAATATGCTCCTTGCTTCGCATTAATCTCATCCCTTATACCCTTCGCCTTGGCATCATCCAGATATTTCCTATCACACAGGTTCTTAATGACCATATTAATCTTACTCTTCAGGTCACCAGCCTTCGAACTGCTCAATACGCCGTCCCTCAACAGCCCACACTGCTCCAGATAAGCGTCTGCCGATAACTCCAAGAACACGCGCAGCATCACTGCACAAGTGTTAGTCATCGAGTTAAGCGACAACAGTTTCAACTCACTGTATATACGGTTAACCCTGTCATTGGGTATTTCTATGGTCAGCCCGTCTAGTATAAACTTCCATCTTTTGGTGGAGCGCTGAAAGCCTCCTGTTCCAGAGTGACTGCTTGTCTGCGAGTCTGACGAGGCCTCATTTCCAGAATCTGAGTTACTTTGACCACTCTTTGAAGCCCTGTAGTTCTTCAGTTTCCATGCATCATTGGTTCTCTTCGAATTATCAGGCAACTCTTCTGGCGGAATATTACCCATAAACTTCAAGCGATCATCCTTCAGATAGATTTGACTCACGTTGAAGTCATCCTGTGACAATCGTTTAACAATGGCTTTCAACCCCTTCAATACCTCTTCCCACTCGTATTTCGATGAAAACTCGCCATGATTATATACCAGCCCAAGATCAGAGCATACTTCTGGTGTAGAAATCAGACGTTCCAAGTTCGTGGCACTGACCTTAGCCAATTGTGCAGCAAACTCTGCGTCTCCATTCGTGGCAGTCTTCATAAAGTCTATCAGTTGTACCGCCTTTGAGTCCTTACCAGTCTTACTAGCCAGGAAGCGGCTCTTCTGCACATTGTCCCAACGCACGGTTCCCGCACCGCTCATCTCACCCTCATGCTTTCGTTCTATCCACAGATTTGCCTCTTCACGAGAATCTACCACCAGGCACTCAATGCTCTTTACTATCTTACCTTCATGCTTCTCGTTCAGTTTGCTATACTTCTGCCTCAGGCTTGTATTTGTCAGTATCGAAGGCTTCCTGAACAACTTCAGTGCAGCAATTCTTCGGTTTCCCTCCAATACAATATATCCATTCACGCGTTCATCATCTGGCAGCACAATAGGAATGTCCGAAGGGTTCAATCCGTTTGCTATAATATCTCTTAACAGCACCAGCAACTTATCCTTCTGCTCCTCCGCAATGGTATTCAGCGCCTCGTTCTGCGAACGCTGCTCTTCATACCTTGGATTGTGCAAATCAAGATATAGATTTGATAGTTTTATATTTAACTTACGCGACATAAGTATATTTCTATTATTAACAACCTGCAAAAATACAGTTTTTTTGCAGAAACTAACGATTTATTAACAGTGTTTAACTCGAACTTAGATAAATTATAGCCCAAATTCTTCAGCTAACATTCCTCGTTCCTTGATGATTCTTTTTATCATCTTCTCAAACTCTGTAACAAAGGCAACCACCTCTTCTTGATGGCTTTTCTTCCAGTACTTCATCATCTTCTGAGCCTTTGTACCCCATACATCTTTCACACACTGACTTTGGAACCAGTCCTTGGCTATAGCACGTTTACTCTTGTCGCTGGTTACAATATCTTGGTAACGGTAGTCCTTAAAACAATATTGTTTGCTGTACCCTCTATTTATAGAAATCCAGAACGGATCTTGGTCTGACATTTCATATAACCATTTCGCCACAAGTCTTTCAGGAGATAATGGACCCGGTAATGCTAAATACTTGTTAGCTACCCGTCTTGTATGTTGCGTTTCCTCCACATCCCCATCCAGAACTACCAGTCCTTCTGGTGGAAAGAAATTGGGGATTTTAGCTTCTATCAGATTAATGTACTCAGTACAACACATTTTGGCATTAATATGCTTAATGATACTCCTATACTTTGAAGGCACCATATTGTACATAAACAACCACCCTTCATTATCCTCAGTATAGATATTTATCTGAGTATTGGGTTTCTCAGCCAACGATACACACAGATTATTCTCAATGGTACCATAGCCAACGTGTTCTTTAATGGCAATATGGTCATCCTCCCTCTTCAGGAACACAACATTCACCTGACCTTTTCTTGCTTCATTCGCTTCACATTCATCTTGCAACTTGCAGCTTTCTTTTATCAACGTCAAAGAATGAGTCGTAAAGATAATCTGAACTTTGCATTTGCTGGCGTATGACTGCAGGCTCTTCAATATCTTGATTTGAGATGCAGGGAACAATGTCGTATCCAGTTCATCTATAGCTAATATACCACCCTTATACTCTTTAGGATAGTTATCCTTTAAGCGTTTAAACGAGAACAATGCCAAAACTATCTTTCCAAGATTATCCTGCCCGGCAGAATTAGATCTCCAATCGTATGAAGCAGTATTCACACCTAACGTCTGTTTCTCTGCGCCTTCCAAGTATAATGGCTGAGCATCATCAAAAACGTTAAACAACACATCATCATGGAACTTCTTATATTCTCTCTTCTCTGCATCAGTCAATTCCACACCGTTAGACACGTCAATCTTTGCATCTTCACCAATTGGAAATAACCTCCTGAGACTAAGGTAAAGAACGGGATACTGTATATAACCAGAACCGGCAGCATGTGTCCCTTTCTGCCAAAAGCGGATGGTGCCTTCCTCTTTCTTGCGCCAGATGCTTGTTACCGTAAAGTCATCCATCCCATCAAAACTCAGCGTCCACTCATGGTCACCGGCCTTGTCGTATGTAGGTGAGAACTTAAACTTGTTTGTAAAGTCCGACCTGTAGTTACCACCTATCAAAGGTTTCTCAGACCCCATAGCAGATTTGGGGTCAAGGGTAAACATCTGAGTGAGCATACCCAACAATGTAGTCTTTTGAGTTCCGTTCTGCCCCGCAATCACTGTCAACTGCGTGCCTAACTTAAACGACACATCCTTAAAGCCGCGATACTTATGAATCTTGATTTCTTTCAGCATAGTCTCTAACGCTATATCTATTTTTAGTTTTCATTATTATGCCCCCGTTTCGCGTATCAATTGATGAAAGATAACCCATTAGCATACGCTTGATATACATTCTTCTCTGCGTCCTCTATAACCTTATCTTTATAAGTAATAATTCCGTTGTTTATAGATTCCGTATCATTCATAACGCACAAATAAGACTTATCTTCTCTCTTAAGCAAATGACACAACGACGCACCGACAAACTTAATTTTCTCATCTACAACAGAAGGTCTAACAGCGACATTAAACCCTGCACCTCCTGCTGGAACAGAAGGGTAAATCACCCCGTCTGCATTCTTAGTTTTCTCATTCACATTAAGCACATAGTTCACGAAATTGGCAATCTTGAAGTACTCCACGTTTGTTTTGAAATCCTTCCCTATTTCATTTGCCATATACTCAATCAACTCCCGGCCATCTGCATTAACATTATTATCACGCAATCCTTGATTCCACGCTTCCTTTATTTGCTGGATAACTGCACATGGCTTTTTATAATCAGCCAAGAAAGGCATGGCAATCAGTTCTATGTCCTGAACAATCTCCCAACGAGAAACCGTACAACGTTCTATACCACTGGATTTTGTATCCTTAAAGAAAGAGGAAGTTTCTTGCAACGATATCACACGCGGAGGAGGATTCTTCTCATCATCATAATCACCAGGGAACGAACACGCATAAAACATTGGCTGAAAAGGCAGGTTCGCACGTTCATATTTAGTTATGCAATAAGCAGGAGGATAATTCAATTCTGATATTGTATTGAAAGTCGTACCTTTTTCATTCACACGCTGCCTTATCAATCCTGAACCTGCATATAGGTAGAATCTTATAACAGGCAGATTATAATCCTCTATAATACGAAAGATTTCATACAGTTCCTCAGTATTTTCTTTTGTAACATCTATCACATTAAGTAAATCTGTTATTCTTCCCATACTCTAAGACATTACACCAATTATATATATTGATTAACATGCTTATTCTCCTCCATCAACGCCAGAAGTATCTTAAACTTCTCCACCCTTTCAGATTTCATTTCACCAGCAGCATAGAGTTTCCGGTTATGCTTTAGCCAGTTTAAGAATTTCCCTCTTTCTTCAGCATCATGCTTTGAAGGATTCCGCTTATTGGTTTCAATAAACGTCTTCACTTCTTCATAGCGCGTTATCCATCTCTCATCTTGCGTCATAACCAAGGGGTGTTAACTGTTAACCGTTAACTCGAACAATTTTTGATTTAGATTTTTGATCAATTTTGAGGAACGGAGTGACGACCCTTTCTCCCCCCATTGTGGCACAAACACGTATGAGCAAAAAGCCCATCCCCCTTTTATAAACCTTCCAAGCATGTTAAAGCTCACACCTTCTCGAAGAAGGTGTCGGGTTTCTGAGGGTCGAATATCTCGTTGCAGTACATGACTGTAACAAGATTCTCGGTATCCGAGAGGTTGATGATGTTGTGGGTGTATCCTGGCAACATATGGATGCACTGGATGTTATCGCCAGACACCTCAAACTCGATTACCTCATCAGAACCAAGTTTACGTTCCTGAATCAACCCATGACCTGCCACAACAATGAAGAACTCCCACTTGGTGTTATGCCAGTGTTGACCTTTTGTGATTCCTGGCTTGCTGATATTGATGGATACTTGACCAACATTCAAAGTGTGTACCAGTTCGGTAAAGCTACCACGGTCATCAACGTTCATCTTCAAGGGGAAAGCCACTTTCTCCTTGGGAAGATAACTCAGATAAGTAGAATAGAGTTTCTTAGCGAATGAGCCAGCAGGAATCTCAGGTATCATTAAGGTCTTTGGCTGTTCAGCGAAGCACTTCAGCAGTTCAACGATTTCACCGAGAGTTACCTTGTGTGTGATTGGGCAATACCTGTACTTACCAAGAGGGCCAGGAATAACCTCTAATCCCTCAAACTCACAATGATGACCCTTGCCTTGCAAAATGGCAAGCATCTCATCAACAAGGTCGTCAATGTACAAAAGCTCCAACTCTACGCTTGGGTCATTTACTGTATAAGGCAGATCATTAGCGAAAGCATTGCAGAATGTTGCAACTGCACTATTGTAATTTGGTCTGCACCACTTACCAAAGAGATTGGGGAAACGATAAACATGCACTTCTGCACCAGTCTCTTTACCAAACTCTAAGAATAGGTCTTCACCAGCTTTCTTTGAACGACCATACTCACTGTTGCCAAAACGGCCAGTGAGAGATGCCTGCTGGCTTGATGACAACATTACAGGACATGTGTTATGATGCTTTTTCAGTGTATCCAGCAAAGTAGATGCAAAACCGAAATTCCCCTGCATAAACTCCTCTTGATTCTGAGGGCGGTTCACACCTGCAAGATTAAACACGAAGTCACAATCACTGCACCAAGAATCGAGTTCTTCTGCAGAGTTGTCAATGTCATATTCATAAACAGCTTCGATAGGTAATTCTGGGAACCTTCTATCTTTGCCGTCCTTAATCGTATTGAGTTGAGCACAGAGGTTCTTACCTACGAACCCTTTAGCTCCTGTTACTAATATCTTCATAATGCTCTTATTAATGGTCGTCACGTTGTTCCTCAAAATCTATCGAAAATCTTTTAGAAAATCTCTCAGACCTATTCTTGAATGACTTGAAACGAAGGGACCTTATTATTACAGTTTGATTATTTATTGGTCGTCACGTTGTTCCTCAAAATCTTTCGAAAATTTAATAGAAAATCTCTCAGTCTTATTATTAATGATTTTGAGCGAAGCGACTCTTTCCATGTTTTAGTGTATTCTGATGTTTACAGAACCAATTATTCTTTATATTCGTGTAATTCTAATAAGTTGAATAATTTTGAATAGATTTTTTTAAGATTTTGAGCGAAGCGACCCTTTCGGAATTAAAATTTGCGCCAGACCATTTTGTTACTTCGACAAGCCCTTCGATTTACTCAGGGCAAGCTCAGCACAGGTTCTTCTTTGAAAGTTGTTTAAGTTTCTCAATGTCCCCGTTTATCAATGCCTCTTTCTTAGCTTGACTCCATTTATGGAGTTGTCGCTCTCGCAAGTGAGCTTCATGGATGGTGTCATATTCCTCGGTGAATACCAACTCTATAGGTAAGTGAGCCTTTGTGAAGCCTGAGCCTACACCAGAACGATGCTCTTGTAGGCGAAGCTCTAAGTTAGTTGTACTACCTACATAATATTGACCATTGGCGCAACGCAAAATGTATACTACATTATTTCTTTGCGCCATACCATGCGGTTTACAATTCCTGTATAGCTTTGGATTATCTTGACGACCTTCGTTGATACGTTCTCGTCAATGTAATCCGGTACAGGAATTCCATGCTGTCCATCGCGATTGAGCGAGACCGCAGTGTCAACCGCCTGGAGGAGTGACTTCTCATCAATTCCCGCAATGATAAAGCACGCTTTATCTATTGCTTCGGGACGCTCTGTGGAGGTACGGATGCACACAGCGGGGAAAGGATGACCAACTGAGGTGAAGAACGAGCTCTCTTCAGGAAGAGTTCCACTATCAGAAACTACTGCAAAGGCATTCATCTGAAGGCAGTTGTAGTCATGGAATCCAAGAGGCTCATGCTGGATCACTCTTGAATCTAACTTGAAACCTGAAGATTCCAGACGCTTCCTCGAACGGGGATGGCAGCTATACAAGATTGGCATATCGTATTTCTCTGCCATCTTATTGATGGCATTAAACAGCGAAAGGAAGTTCTTTTCTGTGTCAATATTCTCTTCTCTATGAGCAGAGAGCAAAATGTACTTTCCCTTCTCCAAACCCAAACGCTTATGAATGTCACTTGCCTCAATCTCTGCGAGATTATTATGCAACACCTCTGCCATAGGGCTACCGGTCACGTATGTACGTTCCTTAGGGAGACCTGTATCGGCAAGGTAACGGCGTGCATGTTCGCTATATGCCATGTTCACATCAGAGATTATGTCAACAATGCGGCGGTTGGTCTCTTCGGGCAGGCACTCGTCCTTACAGCGGTTACCAGCCTCCATGTGGAAGATGGGGATATGCAGGCGCTTTGCTCCAATCACGCTCAAGCAACTGTTGGTATCGCCCAATACAAGCACTGCATCGGGTTTCACCTCCACCATCAGCTGATAGCTCTTAGCAATGATATTGCCCATGGTCTCACCAAGGTCATTACCTACTGCTTCCATATACACATCAGGGTCCGCCAACTTGAGGTCTTTGAAAAAGACTCCGTTCAAGTTATAGTCATAGTTCTGACCTGTGTGTGCCAGCAAACAGTCAAAATACTGTCTGCATTTGTTGATTACTGCTGCCAATCTGATAATCTCAGGGCGTGTACCCACGATAATCAGCAGCTTCAACTTCCCGTTATCTTTAAACTTTGCCATAATTCTAATTGTTTTTATTGGTCGTCACCTTGTTCCTCAAAATCTATCGAAAATCTTATTGAAAATCTCTCAGCCCTATTTTTGAATGATTTTTGAGCCTATTTTTTCCGATTTTGAGCGAAGCGACCCATATTAATACAGTTTTATCTTTTCAATATTACCATCATCATAACGCTGATACCACTCAGAATAAAGTCCATCAGGTCCAAAGTTAATAAGCATACCGTAAGGGACATGCAGAAGGTTCATATAGTTGAAAAGCTGTTTTCTATGGTCTTTATCCACAAAATTGACAGCTTTCAGCTCAAGAATGATGTTATCATTGACCACGAGATCCATTCTGTATTTCTGGTCAAGTTTTACGTCATCCCAGTAGATAGGTAGTTCAACCTGCCTCTCTACCTTGTAACCTTGCTGTTCCAAGAGGTACTTCAGAGCGGCTTCGTATGCTGATTCAAGCAAACCTGCATGGTACTTACTATGTACCCTCATTGCCACTCCAGTTATATCACTGAAGAACTGATATTTTTTGTTATGTTCTTCTAAGAGGTTCATGCAGTTTGATTTTATGGTCGTCCTTGCGTCCTCAAAATCTATCGAAAATCTGATATAAAATCTTTCAAATACAAGCTTGAATGACTTGGAACTAAGCGACCTTGTTATTACAGTTTGATTTTGGGGTCGTCACTTTGTTCCTCAAAATCTATCGAAAATCTGATATAAAATCTTTCAAATACAAGCTTGAATGACTTGGAACTAAGCGACCATATTACACCAAATTCGGGATGCCGTTGAGTTCATTTTGGATGTACGTAAGGTCAGCAATCTTGGCCGTAGTCTCTTCGAGGTTCAGACGATAGGTGTTATCGCTATTGAACTCTTCAATGGTAGCGCGTTTGGTGTCACCCTCCTTGAAATACTTATCGTAGTTCAAGTCACGGTTATCAGCAGGTACGGCATAGAAATTGCCCATATCAATAGCCTTGGCAGCTTCTTCCTTGGTGAGCAACGTCTCATACATCTTCTCACCGTGGCGAATTCCGATGACCTTAATTTCAGGTTCGGTTCCTTCTGGTGCCTGATGCTTGAAGAGGTCACGGACAGCCTCTGCCTGAGTCTGGATGGTGCAGGCGGGAGCCTTCTGAACCAGAATGTCACCATTCTTACCATTCTCGAAGGCAAACAGCACGAGGTCAACGGCCTCTTCAAGGCTCATAATAAAACGAGTCATCTTAGGCTCGGTCAGTGTGATAGGATTCCCCTTGCGAATCTGGTCAATCCAAAGAGGAATCACGCTACCACGGCTGCACATCACATTTCCATAACGTGTGCAGCAGATCTTCGTGTCACCAGAGAGGCGGCTCTTGGCCACAGCGATTTTCTCTTCAATGGCTTTTGTAATACCCATCGCATTGATAGGATAAGCAGCCTTATCCGTGGAGAGGCAAATCACGCACTTTACTCCTGCCTCAATGGCAGCATCAAGGGTGTTGTCCGTGCCAATCACATTCGTCTTCACTGCTTCCATCGGAAAGAACTCGCACGAAGGCACCTGCTTCAATGCAGCAGCATGGAACACGTAGTCCACACCCTTCATCGCATACTTCAGTGTGCTCTTGTTGCGCACGTCACCAATGTAGAACTTAATCTTGTTGGCCACCTCCGGCATACGTGCCTGGAAGTCGTGACGCATATCGTCCTGTTTCTTCTCGTCACGTGAGAAAATACGAATCTCTCCGATATCTGTACGGAGAAAACGGTTCAACACTGCATTACCAAAACTACCTGTGCCTCCAGTAATCAGGAGGACTTTGTCTTTAAATACACTCATAATTAAAATTTATTTTACAAATATTTTAGTTTAAGATGTTTAAGAGTTTAAGAGTTTAAGAGTTTAAGAGCTTAGTAGCTTAATAGCGGTTAGCGGTTAGCAGTTAGCGGTTAGCGTCTAAAGTCGAAAGACTAAGGACGAAAGAACGCATTTCCGCATTCGCGTTAATCTACTGGTCTTGGAATTCGCTTGGGGTCTTGGGTTCGAATCCCAACGGAGTCATAATGATTATCCTGAAGCGTATTCTACACCCACTGATTCTTCCTCTTATGCTGCTCCATCAACTCCTGCAACTTTTCAAACAGTTCTACCCTCTCTGGCTTTAACTCTCGTTTATTTGTCCTTTTTCTTGTAGCCTTGAGCCAATTAAGCATGTCATGCTCTTCAATGCGATGACGTGATGGATTACGGTGATTGGTCTCAATGAATTCAACCACTTCATTGTACTTCGCCATCCATCTTTCATCCTGCGTCATTCGTGTAATTGACTTTCCCCTTCGGGCCGTCGAGCTAAACCTTCGTGAGATTCGTGTTCGTTCTTAGATTTTTGAGTAGATTTTCTTAAGATTTTGAGGCCAAATGGCCGACCACTATGATTACTTTTTTCGTTCTTTTTGTGTTTTTAGATGTTTTCGGAATTAAAAGATTGTGTTCGTCTTTAGATTTTTGAATCAGATTTTTGACAGATTTTGAGCGTAGCGACCCACTTAAACCCTTAAACCTCTTATACGCCTTAGACCTCCATTATATCTTCGGGAGATAATGGCTGATAGGGCCCATCCTTCGCCTCAAACAGCACCGTTCCTAACTCCAGGCACTTCAAGCTATGCCACTGGCCTTTTTCTATGTTCAGTATTGGGCCTCCGGGGTACATGTCTATCGTCTCAACGATGCCAAAGCTATCAGGATCCGGAGTTCCGTCGCTCCGTATTTCCGTAAATCCATACAGGTACTCTTCGAAATGGCCTCGTATGCATACACACGTCTCAGAAGTGCCCTTATGCCGATGTATCGGCATTATAGTTCCAGGCTCCAAAGCGTTAAGCATCCTTTGCGAACCATCTTCAGGTGAGTTGCGCAAGTCCATTGCCATTCTCAGCCTCGGGCTCTCTTTTGCCTGCTTTGTCAGATTATCTAAAATCTGTTTATCTATAACCATATCCGTAATTCCTTAAATCCGTATTTCCGTAATTCCAACCCACGAGCCTGTTCCGTCAACTCATCCAGTATCTCTTTTGTAATAACCATTAGTTTTTAACTGTCTCTAAACTCTACACTCTAATCTCTAAACTATCATATTTTCTCTCCTGCATACCTCATCTTCTTCCCCAACACCGTACAGAGTATCATCTGTATATCATTGATGAAGGAGTAGTGCCGGTAGTAATAGCAGTTCAGTCGTACCTTATCCGGATATATCACGTTGTCGTTATACCACACCGCCAACTCCTGATCCGACATCTTTTCAATCTGCTCCTGCGGAAGACATCTGCCCTCAGACATCAGCCTTCTTACATCTGCCAGCATTTCGTCCTCCAGACGATACTTCAGTGTAGCAGGTCCCGTGATTCCCGGTCTCAAGTTCAGCACATCTCTGTCATCACCTCTAAGTCTATCCGCATACCCTGGCACGTCTGGTCTTGGGCCTACGAAACTCATGTCACCAATCAGCACATTCCACAAGCCTGGCAATTCATCGAGTTTATAATGCCTTAACGTAGCTCCAAATGGAGTGATACGAGAGTCACCAGCGACAGATACCGTTGACCATCCAGTAGCCCCCTTCCCTTCAGGGGAGGGCTGGGGAGAGGCTATCATCGTGCGAAACTTATAACAGTCAAACAACCGGCCTCTCCTCCCTACTCTCTTCTGAACGAAGAACACAGGGCCACCCGGCATCTTCACTTTAATTAAAAAAGCCACCACCAATAGCACTGGCCACAAAAAGAACAAGCCAATAAAAGCAACTACTCTGTCAAATATGTATTTTAGCGCAAACATATACTTCTCTTTTCTAAAATTGCGTTCTTCCATGCTCTCATATTTAAATGGTTGAGAAACATCCTCCTTACACACTTTCATAGTGGAAGAAAGGTCGTGGTGGAATTTCTGATATTTAAGACCATCATAATCTAAAGGTGTGGGAATGTAAGGTATACTTACGTCTCCATCCAGCGTCTTATCCTCATCGCATAAAGGGATATATGTCTGAAAGAAGAAATTGAAATAAGCCAAACCGAAAATATATGACGGTACATTATCCCTATGGTCAGGTTTTCGCTTAAACACCATACAGCTCACAAAATCGAATGGATTCTGCAGCCCGTTATATCTGCGTTCAATCAGCTTGAGGTTATTCGATAATTCTCTCTTCCCCATCAGCCACTCCAACGTGTTCTTAAAATGTGACATCTCACTTTCTGGCATAATCGTCAATGCCATTTTGATGAATATCTTGTACACATCCTGCGGAACATAACTGCGTTTGGCTTTGATAGTCACCGTTTTGTTCCTCTTATCAAAAACAGGTGTCAGTTCCTCTCCCTCCACGCAGTCTATCTTAATCTGTCTGCCATCAACAACTATCTTTGATTTTTCTGTGGAGTTATTCCGATAGGTTGGCACCTTTTCACTTTTACTCACACGGTTGAATGTATGGTATATCCCCATAAATCTGGAGAAATGGCTTTCCATAGATGAGAAAACCTTCCCGTTGCATTCATCGCACTCATATAAGGATTTAAGTGTCCGGTTGCCGATAAAATGAGGTATGGCATGAGCCACCTTCTTAAAGGTCACCTCTGGTTCGCTCCTCCCACAAAACCTGCAAGTTCTTGTTGCGGAAGAATCTCCAAGCATTATTTCCTTATCATCATTCAGGTGATAAGACACAACATGAGTATAGTTGGCATCCAGCGCCTCCAGCATTTTCTTATATGCCTCACTTGCGTTGTTTATATATTCTTTATCGTCCATCCTATCCCTTTCTTATTGCAATACTGCTATCATCTGTCGTTCTCTTTTCCTAATGATGTCCAGCCCGTAATCATTCAGTTTTCCATACTGGTGGTCTCTCCAATCCCTTAGCTCTGCGGTTTTCACACCTGCCGCTGAAAGAATAGCATAGTAACCCACCTTGATTCTCATGTCGCTGGTATTTATCAGCTCCTCATATACTTTGTCTGCAAGTGCTTTGTCACTTTGGAGTCGTTTCAATAGCGGATTTACAACCAAACTATAAACATAGGAGCCCGCCATCCCCGTCACATATTTGCACATACGACGAATGACATTATCTTCACTCTCCTGAGATAATATGAAGTTGTAAGTACCATAGCTATTTTCAAGCGTATAAGGGTATTCTCTTCCCTCTTGATATATCTCACGAACCTTGTCGGTATTGGTGTTCAGCGAACAGTTCAGCGATACGCGGTTTATCGAACTTTCATACCAGTGCCAGTCATCCAGAGAGAGCATTCGTTGAATATCCTCATCTTCTCTAAAATCTGACGCTATTATCTGAGCTACTGTAGCGTTCATATCACTGTCACCCATGTCAATATGGGCCAACACCAAATCTTTGAGCAGCTGTCTTTGCCCGCCTTCTTTTTTAAGGAACCTCAGGATATTGGCATTATCAATCTCGTCCTTATGCTCTTTTATGTATTTCACTATGATACCGGCCTCTTCAGATTCTGGATTAACATACTGCGAGAAGAAAACAATATAGTTGTAAATTCGCTTCTCATTCCGGCATATCTTTTTCAGATTGGTCATGTCGTCTGCCAACAGATAACCTGTCTCTTCTGTAAGAATCTTTTCTACAAAAGGACTGTCGTTGTAGAAAATGTGCATCTCTGCAAACTCGTGTTCCCGTCCTCCTGTGCTTATACTCAGTTGTGAATAATCATCAAGCCTGTGATACATCAAATAGATGCAGAATCTTATCTTATACCCAAATTCTGTGGTTCTTTTGCAATTTAGTTGAAAAGATAATATCCTAGCATCATTTTTCTCTTCAGTAATTCCAGTTTTGCTTTGCCGTACATCGTGCGCTTGATC
>Ga0310691_10004627_pt1 | contig 15397 bp, 12 predicted proteins | sample 176DNAGHGlowgp2_FD_203887 | JGI IMG/M metagenome (GOLD analysis project Ga0310691, IMG submission 203887) | Sheep rumen microbial communities from Palmerston North, Manawatu-Wanganui, New Zealand - 1766 DNA GHGlow gp2 (v2) (version 2) | ecosystem: Host-associated > Mammals > Digestive system >...
TGCACCATGGGCTGCGCACGGACGGAGCCTTGGATGCTGAGGCGATGCACGCTTTCTGCCGCGACCATGACATCCGGCTCATCATCGACGCTGCCCATCCCTTTGCCGCTACGTTGCATGCGACCATCCAAGAGGTGGCGGCAGCACAGGGCATTCCCGTGGTTCGCTACGAAAGAATCTATCCTCCGCGCGATCCCGATATCACATGGATTGACGACTACACGCAGATACCCACAAACATCAGTTCCCTGCTGGCCACTACGGGCGTGCAGAGCATCAGCAAGCTGAAGTGGCTGGAGACCAAAGGCGTCAGGGTGTTCTACCGCATCCTCAATCGCGAGAGTTCCATTGCGTTGGCTAAGGCACAGGGCGCAGAGGACGACCAGCTCTGCTACTATACCGAGGCAGATGAGATTGGCGTTGACGCTGATGCCATCCTACTCAAGGAGAGCGGTGAGAGCGGCGGCTTCACGGAGAAGGTCCGCGCAGCCCGTGCCAAGGGCATGAGGGTGATAGCGATCACGAGGCCGTTGACAATGGACAATCGATTTTCCATTGTCAACGGCCCTTATGGTTTGCGGCGGGCGGTGGAGAAGATGTTGCCGGAGTTCTTCCCGCTGCATAGCGGACTGACTACGGGGACGTGTGCTACGGCGGCGGCGATTGCGGCGGTGATGCGGCTGACGAAAGGCGAAACGCCCGAGGAGGTGCCGGTGGTGCTGCCTAACGGTGAGACGATAACAGTTCCTGTCGGATATGGCGACGGGTATGCCTATTGTATCAAGGAGGCGGGTGATGACCCTGATGTGACGAATGGTATTGAAGTGAGGGCAGAGGTGGAGCACGCGGCTCAATTTAAGATATGCGGCGGTGAAGGGGTCGGCAGATTTACGCTGCTGGGCTTCGACTACCCCGTGGGCGAGCCTGCCATCAACAAAGGGCCGCGCGAGATGATAAGGAAGAATCTGTGCCAATGGACAATGGACAATGGACAGTTGACAGCTGGGAGTGGACAATGGAAAGTGACCATTTCTGTGCCACAGGGCGAAGAGATTGCGCGGCGGACATTCAATCCGCGCTTGGGCATCGAGGGCGGCATCAGCATCATTGGCGTGTCGGGCATCGTAAAACCCTTCTCGGAGGAGGCTTTCATCGACAGCATCCGTAAATGTGTGGAAGTGGCGCAGGCCAGCGGCACGGACCGCATCGTCATCAACAGCGGCGCCAAGAGCGAGGGCTTCCTGAAGGCGCGTTATGCTAACCTGCCGCGTCAGGCGTTTGTGGAGTACGGCAATTATATCGGCGAGACGCTGAGGATAGCCAATGAGCTGGGCATCAAGCGCGTCACGCTGGGCGTGATGTTGGGGAAGGCAGTGAAGCTGGCTGATGGGCATTTGGACACGCACAGCAAGAAGGTGGTGATGGACAAGGCGTTCATCGTGCAGCTGTTGCGCGAGGCGGCATGTCCGAAGAGCGTTGTCGAAGCTGTGCAGGCGCCGTCCTTTACGTTGGCGCGTGAGTTGTGGAAGCTGATACCGTCTGCGTTGCTGCCACGCTTCGCTGATGTCGTTATCCGTCGTTGCTACGCCCATTGTAAGCCCCTTCTGCTAAATGGCCAGCTGACCATCCTGTTGATGGATGATGACGGCCGCATCTACGAGGCTTTGTCGTAGTGGAGTTATTCTTCGATGTCGTCCTTGCGCTTGTGGAAGAGCACCATCGCGATGACGGGTGCGCCCACGAGGGCTGTCACGGAATTTACGGGTAGCGCCCCCTCGAAGCCCGGCATACGGGCGATGATATTGCACACGAGGGCGAGGACGGAACCGCAGAGGGCTGTGGCCGGCATGAGGATGCGGTGGTCGGAGGTGCGGAAGAGGGCACGTGCGAGATGTGGTACAGCCAGACCGATGAACATGATAGGGCCGCAGTAGGCCGTGACGATGGCCACGAGGACGCCCGAGGAGATGATGACGAGCATGCGACTACGACGAATGTTGAGGCCGAGGTTGGCGGCATAGCGGTCGCCCAACAGTAGCAGGTTCATAGGCTTCACCAGGAGATAGGTGAGGGGAAGCAGGACGCACATCAGACCGATGAACAACATCATCTCATCGCCGCTGACGCGCGCGAAGGAGCCGAGGCCCCACACGACAAACGATTTCACATCCTCCTCGGGGGCCAGGAACTTCAGCACACCGATGATGGCATTGGCGAGATAGCCAATCATGACACCGATAATCAGGAGCGTGACATTTCCTCGAACCTTCTGCGACACCCACAGAATCAGCAGCATCACGGCCAAGGCACCGATGATGGCGGCCACGCTCATGGCGGCATCGCCGAGATAGCCCAGACGCGAGAGGGCTACGCCGCCCAGCTTGCCCGACAACAGCACCACGAAGGCCACGCCGAGCGCGGAGCCGTTGCTGATACCCAGCACGGAGGGGCCTGCCAAGGGGTTGCGGAAGACGGTCTGCATCTGCAGGCCGCTGACGGCCAGACCGGCACCGGCCACGATGGCTGTGAGGGCCTGCGGCAGGCGGCTGCTGAAGATGATGTTGCGCCAGATCTCGGAAGACCCACCCCCGGCCCCTCCCGTGGAGGGAGGGGAGTCTATACCTAAGAGGATGCGACAGACATCCGCGGCAGGAATCTTCACGGACCCCAACAGCAGGTTTACGATGAGTAAAATGACGATGCTGACGGCGAGGAGCAGGAGGTATAGTGCGGTTCTTTTCATTAGGGGGCTAAGAGTCGGTAGAAAGTGGGTTGATAGTCGGGCTCCACGAGCTCGGGGTGCAGGATGGCGACGAGATCCTTAAGGAGCACATCGGGTTGCACGGGTGCAATCTCGTAGTAGGGTGTCTTGCGCATATTGCAGTAGATGACCTTGTGCTCGCGGAAGGCCTTGAAAAGCTCGTTGCGAGGCTCCGAGGCGCGCAGCGCTTCGTAGGAGAAGTCGCCTGGGTAGCTGTTGAGGATGCGCCAGTAGTCGGCGTTGGCGGCGAGGGCGTAGGCCTTCTCGAACTCCAGGTTCTCGCCCGAGGTCTCGTTGTCGTGGATGACATAGTCGGCACCGGCATCGCGGAAGATCTGTGCGAGGTAGTTCTTACCGCCCACGGCGTGCCACGAGCCGTAGTGCATCTCGCCGCTGATGATGGTGGGGCGCTCCCCCTCTAAACTCTCAACCTTCAACTTTAAACTGTTATACCGCTCCTCGATGCTTGCGAAGATGGCGTTGGCCTCGGCTTCCTTGCCGATGAACAGGCCCACGAGCTTGATCCATTCGGCCTGTCCCAGCGGGTCGAGCTCCTTGTAGCCGAGATGCGGCACGAGGGTGATGCCCGTTTCCTTGATGGCGTCGTAACCGCCGCGCTTGGAGGGGGAGATGAAGATGACGTCGGGGTTGGCGGCCAGCACCATCTCAGTGTCGAAGTTGCCTTCCATGCCGATCTTCACGATGCGGCCGTCCTCCACGCGGCGGCGGATGTCCTCGTTGAAGAGGTTTTTGGTTCCTGTGATGCCACTGATGAAGTCGTGGGCATCGAGGATGGTGAAGTTGGAGAGCTGCAGGGCGGTCATGCAGAGGGCGCGGTGGATGGGGACATGGATTGGGAGATAGCCCTCGGGAGAACCCTCGGGAACCGTAACTGAGGAACCCTCGGGAACTGTAACAGAGGTGGGGAGGAGGGCGAAGTGATGGCGGGGGCCGATATCGACGAGGCGGATGCCGGCGGAGTCGCGCACGGTGAACTCGGTGGCATATTTCACCTCGACGGTGACGGTAGTGTCAGCTGCGGAGCCGTTGGCAACAGCTGCCTCGCGACCCTTGGGGCCGCTGCAGGATGCCAGCAGAAGCATCGCGGCCGTGATCCATACAAAAACCTTCATGATGATTCCTGTTTTCTATGTTTTGCGGGTGCAAAGTTAGTGAATAAGTGAAAAATGAGGGAATGAAAAGTGAAAAAACAGCTCCCTTGCATGAGATTTGTCCTCTTTTATTCGTACTTTTGCGTCCAAAATCCGAACGATGGAAGCGAATATGGAACGAACGCATTGGTATGACCGCGTGTGGGCTGCCTTCATCTTCTTCACGCGGCTGCCCTTCTGGCGACTGCACGAACCGCCGAAGGCGTGCTACCGCACGGTGGTCGAGCACTGGCCGCTGACGGGCTGGCTGACGGGCGGCGTGACGGCAGTTACGCTGTGGTTAGGGACGCAGTATCTGCCTTATGCGCTGGCGGTGCTGCTGGCCATCGTGGCGAGGTTGCTGCTGACGGGTGCCCTGCACGAGGACGGCTTGGCCGACTTCCTGGACGGCTTCGGCGGGGGCGCTGGCGACCGCACGCGCATCCTGACGATCATGAAGGATTCACACATCGGCACCTATGGCGTGCTGGGGCTGATTCTTTACGAACTCATGCTCGCCGCCGCGCTGTTCTCGCTGAATCCCATCGTGGCGGCATGTGCCATCTGGGCCGCAGACCCGTATGCGAAGATGCTGACGGCACCCCTCGTGGTGGTGATGCCTTATGCACGGCGCGAAGAGGAGGCCAAGGCGAAGGTCGTTTATCGCAAGATGAGCTGGCGGGCGGGTGTCAGCCTACTGATCCAAGGTCTGCTGCCGATGGGTGTCTTCATCTGGCTCACGAACATCTATTGGGGTTGGCTACTGATTGTGCCATGCGTGGTGATGTGCGCGCTTAGCCTGTATATCTGGCGGCGGTTGCGAGGCTATACGGGCGACTGCTGCGGCGCTGTGTGTCTGCTCGTGGAGCTCTCCACGTTGTTGGTCATCGTCGCTGAAATGGTTTGGTGATATTGAGGATTGAAAATTGAAAGATTGAAGAATTGAAACATTGAAAGATTGAAAAAGATTATTCTCATCACAGGGGGACAGCGCTCAGGGAAGAGCGCGAAGGCTGAGGAGCTGGCATTGCAACTCAGCGAGCATCCCGTGTATATGGCTACGGCTCACATCTGGGACGAGGAGTTCCGTGAGCGTGTGCGCCGCCACCAGGAGCGGCGTGGCTCGCAGTGGACAAACATCGAGGAAGAGCGCACGCTCAGCCGCCACGATGTCAGCGGACGTGTTGTACTTGTGGATTGTGTGACGCTGTGGCTTACGAACTTTTTAGGCCTCACCCCCGACCCCTCTCCAAAGGGCGAGGGGAGTATAGATGTTGACAGGATTCTCAGCGAGGCCAAGCGTGAGTTTGATGCTTTCACACAGTATGAGGCTACCTTCATCTTCGTGACCAACGAAATCGGATGGGGTGGCGTCTCGGAGAATGCCCTGCAGCGTCGCTTTGCGGACCTGCAAGGGTGGATGAACCAATACATCGCCTCCAAGGCTGACGAAGTTTTTCTCATGGTGTCCGGATTACCACTTCAAATCAAATGAAAGAGTTTAATATACAACCTGTAGATAGAGCGTTGCAGGCGGCTATTCAGCAGAAGATTGACAACCTGAACAAACCCAAGGGCTCGCTGGGGCGCTTGGAGGAGTTGGCGATGCAGGTGTGTCTGATTCAGCAGACGTTGACGCCCGTGTTGCGCCAGCCTGCTCATATCCTCTTCGGTGGCGACCACGGCATCGAGCGTGAGGGTGTGTCACTGTCGCCGCGTGAGGTGACGTGGCAGCAGATGATCAACTACACGCGTGGCGGCGGCGGGGTAAATATGTTCTGTCGCCAGCATGGCTTTAAGCTGCGCATCGTTGATGTGGGGGTAGATTATAGCCTCACCCCCGACCCCTCTCCAAAGGGCGAGGGGAGTGTTGTGTTCTTGGATCGAAAGATAGCGCGGGGGACGAAGAACTTCTTGTATGAACCGGCGATGACGGCAGAGGAGTGGGAGAGGGCGCTGACCGTGGGTCGCGAGCAGGTGGATGCCTGCTATGCCGAGGGCAGCAACGTCCTGTGTCTGGGTGAGATGGGGATTGGCAATACCTCGCCGTCGAGTGTGCTGATGCACCTGCTCCTCGGAATCCCCCTGCCGCAGTGCGTGGGGGCTGGCAGTGGTCTTGACGCTGCTGGCATTAGCCATAAACTTAACGTGCTTTCTCAGGCTCTGGAGCACTACCGCGCTGTCAGCGAAGGCTTCACCGCTGCTGACACCATCCGTTATTTCGTGGGCTTTGAGATGGCGGCTGCCATCGGTGCGATGTTGAGGGCTGCAGAGTTGCGAATGGTGATTCTCGTCGATGGCTTTATCATGACGGCTTGCATGCTGGCGGCGCAGCAGCTCTGCCCCGCCGTCCGCGACTACGCGATCTTCGGGCACTGCGGCGACGAGGGTGGTCATCACCTGATGCTCAACGCCATGAATGCCAAGCCACTTCTCCGACTGAATATGAGGTTAGGCGAGGGGACGGGTGCGCTCTGCGCCTTCCCCATTGTGGATTCAGCTGTTCGGATGATGAACGAAATGAACAACTTCGAGAACGCGAAGATCACCAAATACTTCTGACCACCAGCCAGGCGCAAACCAACAGAATCATCAATACCTCTGCCGTTCGGTTCACCCGGACGGCAGTTTTCATGTCGGCCGTAGTGAGCACGCGCTCGTTGTTGCCAATGAACGGTTTGTCGAAGAGTTCCCCGAAGTAATAATGCGGGCCGCCGAAGCGACAGCCGAGGATGCCGGCCAACGCCGCCTCTGGGTAGCCGCTGTTGGGGGAGGCGTGATGACGTCCGTTGACACGGACGAAATTGAAAATTGAAAATTGAAAATTGAAAAGGGCGTATGGCAGCACCATCAGCAAAGCTGTCAAACGGGCGGGGAGGTAGTTGGCGATGTCATCGATGTGTGCCGCCCAGCAGCCGAAGTCCTTGTAACGCGCTGTCTTGTAGCCAATCATGGAATCCAGTGTATTGACCATCTTGTAGGCCAGCATCCCGGGGGTGCCGAGCAGCGCGAACCAGAAGAGGGGAGCAATGACGCCGTCGCTGAGGTTCTCGGCCAGGGTCTCCAGGGCTGCCGTCCGCACCTCCTGCGCCGAGAGCTCCGAGGTGTCGCGTCCTACGATGCGGGCTACCTGCTTGCGTCCTTCATCCAAGGAGCGGTCGAGGGCGAGGAACACGGCTCGCACCTCGCGAATGAGGGTGGTGCCGGCGAGGCAGTAGAAGATGAGGACTGCATCGAATATAATTGAAAATTGAAAATTGAAAATTGAAAATTGGAAGTTGAGAGTTGAGAGGAGGTGACGGATGAGCCAGGTGAGGGCGAAGGCCAGCAGTATGAGGCTGATGGCGGTGAGGGCGCCCTTCAGCTTGCGGTGCGCGCCTTTGTTCAGGCGATGCTCGCAGGCTGCGATGGCCTTACCGAACCACACGATGGGATGCGGCAGCCATGCCGGGTCGCTCAGCAGGAAGTCGAGCAGCCAGCCCAGCAGCAAGGCTGCGAGTGAAGAATGAAGAAGGAGAAAGGAGAACTGTTCTTCCATGCTTGCAGCCTATGCTTTCTGTTGCCTGGTTTGTAGAAATGCGCGAATCGCTTCCACCAACTCTTTGTTGTAGTCAGGATGTTGAGTGGCTATGCGGAAATGAAAGTCCTGAAGGCCTTCGAAGTTGGAGGCGTCGCGAATCAGGAACCCGTGGTTCTTGACCAGATACTCCTTCAGCTCTGCTGCTGAGCCCTGACTGATAGAACAGAGCATGAAGTTGGTGGCTGTGGGATAGACGTGAATGCCAAAGATCCTGCGTAGCCTGTTGGCCAGGATTTGCGTTTCGACCAGCAAGTCACTCATCATCGTTTGCTCATAGGGATTCGGATGTGCCAGCAGCCACAGCCCCGCTTCTATCGCCAGCGCGTTGACCGCCCAGGGACGAGCGTTCGCCCGCAAACGCGTTATCACGGCGGCGGGAGCTGTGATATACCCCAGCCGCAAGCCTGGGATGCCAAAACGTTTTGTCATCGAGTGTATCTGGATGACGTTCTGCATCTCTATCGCCTCGCGGGGTGTCAGCATAGGGTAGGAGGTGCAATCCTCGTACGACTGATCGATGACGAGCCAGTGGTGGCGACGGGAGAGTTGCTTGATGGCATCTTCCGTGCGGATCTCGCCTGTCGGATTATTGGGATTGCAGAGCCATCTCACGGCACCGCCCTGGGGCGTCTCCTCGTAGCCGAACATACGGCAGGCATCGGCATACTCGCTGAAGGTCGGTTGCTTCACGGCGAAGGTGTGCTCGTGGCGCAGGGTCTGGGCGATCAGATAGATGGCATCGGTGGCGCCGTTGGTGACGAGTACCTCGTCAGCACTCACGTCATACATCTCAGCAATCGCCTTTTCCAGTGAATGGGCCGACGGCTCGGGGTAGTGATTGATGACCTCAAGCCGCTGTGCAAGGTATTCGCGCAAGGGGCTTGTGTCTATCAGCGGCGAGATATTGCTGCTGAAATTACGGCGGAGCTCGCCGTAGTTGTATGTGTCGTCGCCGTGGCCTTCAATCATTACTTCATAAGGATTTGGTAAATGCGTTCGATATCAACATATTGTCGCACGTGTGCCGCCAGCTTATCGTACTGCTCTTCCTTAAAAGACTTGTAGTCTTGGACGTGTTGCTGTGTATGCTGTACGTTGAACTTTCCGAGTAAAAGATCTATGACGGGAGCATTGTCGAGAATGCCGTGGATGTAGGTGCCGATACAGTGGTCTGTCCGCACGATGGTGTCTGCGGGAGTGCCGTCGGACATCGTGGTGATGCCCTGATGAATCTCGTAGCCCTGACATGTATGCCCCTCGAAGTCGAACGTCACCTGCCGCGTGGCCTTCTCAGCAGACATCGTGGTGTTGACAGGTAGCAGACCGAGACCGGGGAGCTTGGCAATGCCGCCCTCGATGCCGTTGGGGTCTTCAACCAGCAGCCCCAGCATCTGGTAGCCGCCGCAGATGCCCACGATCGTTTTCCCATTGCGATGTGCCTGTTGGATGGCCTGGGCGCAGCCGTTGCGACGCAGCTCCAGCAGGTCGTCGAGCGTGGCCTTGGTGCCAGGAAGGATGATGATATCGGCGCGGCTGAGGTCGTTGGTGTTGTTGGTATAGAAGAGGTTCACGCGCGGGTCGCGCTCCAGTGTGTTGAAGTCCGTGAAGTTGCTGATATGACGGAGAAGCACAACGGCGACCTGCACTTTCCCTTCATCCTGTGCTGAGGCGGATCTTTTCTTCTCCAAGGCCACGCTGTCCTCTTCCTCGATGTGAATGTCCTTGGTGTAAGGTATCACGCCTAAGACGGGCACGCCGCAGATGTCCTCCAGCATCTTGCGCCCTTTGTCGAAGAGGCGAAGGTCGCCGCGGAACTTGTTGATGATGATGCCCTTGATGAGCTTGCGATCCTCGGGCCTCTGCAGGGCGATGCTGCCATAGACCGAGGCAAACACACCTCCGCGGTCGATGTCGGCGACGAGGATGACGCGGGCATCGGCATAGCGTGCCATTGGCATGTTCACGAGGTCCGTGTCGCGCAGGTTCAGCTCCGAGATGCTGCCAGCGCCCTCCATAACGATGGGGTTGTAGCGTGCTGCCAAGCGGTCGAAGGCGGCACAGACTTCCTGCCTGAAATTGATAGATTGAGACGTTCTAGACCCTTTTCCATTTTTCAATCTCCAGAAGTCGTAAGCATCGCGGTTGCCGATGGGCTTGCCGTGGAGCACCACCTGCGAGGTGTGGTCGGAGCTGGGCTTCAGCAGCAGGGGGTTCATGTCCGTATGGCAGGGAATACCAGCGGCTTCGGCCTGCACGGCTTGTGCGCGTCCGATCTCCAGCCCCTCGGGGGTCGCATAGCTGTTGAGCGCCATGTTCTGTGCCTTGAAGGGAGCGGGACTGTAGCCGTCCTGACGGAAGATACGACAGAAGGCGGTGGCGACGACGCTCTTGCCAACGTCGCTGCCCGTGCCGGCAAACATAATGGGATGGAGACCCGCGGCGTTTTCTTCTACAGATTCAGTCGTGGCTGTAGAAGAAAGATAGAGATGTGTATAGCTGGCTAATACGTTCTTGTAGGTGAATACGGGCGTGGTGACAGGCTCGCCTTTGGCATTATAGACCTGTGTGACGGAAGCCGGTGTCGGGCCGAGGAACTGCGTGTAATGGAACTCATGGCCGCGATATTCGTGGCCGTCGAGCTCGAAGCGGCGATAGCCGAGCGACAGCCGGCGGTCGGCCTTGCGTGCCGTGATGGAGTGGGGCAGGACACCACACATGGGATGCTCGCCCTCGTCATCCACGATGGCTTGGCACAGGTACATCATACCTCCACATTCGGCTACGATACAGCCGCCGCGCTCGGCATAGTCGCGAATCGCCTGACGGCAGGCCGCGTTCTTCACCAGCGCCTCGACATGCTTCTCGGGATAACCGCCAGGGAGATAGAGGAAGTCGATGCCGTTGAAGTCCGGAACCTCTGTCTCGGGGTCGAAGAAACGGACATCGCCGCGCGTGCGCAGGGTGGCCAGTGTCTCCTCGTAGATGAAGGAGAAGGACTCCGCGTTGCGAGCCACGAGGGAGGTCTGCGGTCTTACGTGCTGAAGACCGTGGTCTTTCGGGCTGAAGACCGTGGTCTTATCGCCGTAAGACCGTGGTCTTATTTTTTCAAGCTTTTCGAGGTCGAGATGTTGGTCCAGCAAATGCAAAAGTTCATCCGTCTCGGCTGCCTGGGAAAAGTCGAGACCCAAGTAGCGTGAGCCTTGCTCCAGTTGAGCGCTCTTGGGCACGCAGCCTAGACATTCGATGCCCGCTTCCGTTGCCACCTCACGCAGCATGGCCGCGTGGCGCTCGCTGCCTACGCGGTTGAAGATGACGCCTGCGAACTGCAGGTCAGGGTGGAAATGCAGGAAGCCCTTCAGCAGCGCCGCCATCGAGTAAGCCGCCGAGCGCGCATCCACCACCAGCACAATGGGGAGGTCCAGCACACGCGCAATCTCTGCCGACGAGCCGCTGTCGCGGTCGTAGCCGTCGAACAGCCCCATCATTCCTTCCACGACACAAACATCGGCCTCCTGAGCATAAAAATGATATAGTTCGTGCACGTGTGCGTGCGAGGCCATGAAGGTGTCGAGGTTGATGCTGGGTCGTCCGCAGACGGCGGCGTGGAATTTCGTGTCGATATAGTCGGGGCCGCATTTGAAAGGCTGCACCTTCAGCCCCCTCGCCGTGAACAACGCCATCAGCCCTCGCGCAATCGTTGTCTTGCCCGAGCCGCTCATGGGGGCTGCTATCAGCATTTGCCTTTTCATGCGGCAAAAATAAGCATAATCTTTTGAACCGCCAAAAAAAGGTTGAAAAGATGCATTTTGTAGGTGCTTTGTTGTTTCGTTTCCGCAAATTTGACTACCTTTGCAACCGCAAAAGAAACAAAGTTGAAGTAATCTACTTTATGAAGACATTCACACACAACTTCTCGCGCCTCTTCGTGGCTGGCATGTTTCTCATGGGCGCTGCGGCTGGCCAGGCACAGGTCATGAAGGCGGCCGATCTCGAGAAATACGCCAAGAGTCGTTATGGTAGCAAATGGGTAGAGGCGGCAGCCAATATCGCCAGCAGCCTCACCCTCGACAAGAACGAGAGCCTGACCTATCAGCAGGTCATCGAGGCACCGGGAAAGAGCAAGCAGCAGCTCTACGTGGCCCTTAACTACTGGGCGACGTCCACATTCCAGGATAAGCAGGCCATCACGCTGAACGACAAGGATGCCGGCTGTATCATCATCACTTCCACCATCAAGGACATCGCCGAGCATATGGGCACGATCAACAAGTATGCCATCAGCATCACGCCTGTCATCCGCCTCGATATCAAGGAGGGGCGTGTGCGTGTGACGTTCACCGTGCAGACCTACGATGTGTTGGCTGATATCACGGGCGGCTGGCTCAGCCCCTCGGATAATAAGGACAACCGTCGCACCTATGCAGACTCCAAGCGTAAGGCCGAGGACATGACCAACCCCAACCTCTACGACGAGAAATGGGAGATTGCCAAACACTATCCCTTCGTGGAGAAGGACAGCAAGAAACGCACCAGCTCCAAGGCACTCGTGATGACACACGCCTATTCCAACGCCATTATGGACAAGGTGGAGGAAGCTGTGAAGAACGGTGTTGTCGGCAATGATGACGATGACTGGTAATTAACAACCTTATACGACTATGAGAACCTTTCAGTTTAAGTTCTTCGGCGAGGCGCTGATTCTCGCCGCTGGCCTCTTCCTCGGCGGAAGGGCTATCAAACAAGGTATGGTGCAGTTCAAGGAGCTGGACCGCACGGTGACGGCTAAGGGCCTCTCCGAGAAGGAGGTGAAGGCCGACAAGGCCACGTGGCCGTTGAAGTTCAAGGAACTCGGCAACGACCCCGCAGAGCTGTATGAGCGTATTGAGAAGAATACGCAGACGGTTGTCAGCTTCCTCAAGGCCAATGGCTTCACTGACGAGGAGATCTCCCTCGCACCGCCCACGCTCGTGGACCAGCAGGCCAATATGAGCTATTCCAGCGAGACGGTGCGCTACCGTTATAAGGCCAACTGTGTCGTCACGGTGGTGACGAAGAATGTGGATTTGGTACGTAAGCTCGTGAGCCGCCAGACGGAGCTGATGCGACAAGGTGTCACCATTGTGGGCAACGAGTACGATGAGGGTCCCGTTGTCACCTACGAGTTCACGGGTCTCAATGAAATCAAGCCCGAGATGATTGCCGAGGCCACCAAGAACGCCCGCAAGACCGCCGAGCGTTTTGCCGAAGACTCCGACAGCAAGCTGGGTAAGATCCGCACCGCAGACCAAGGCCAGTTCAGCATCGACAGCCGCGATCAGAACACCCCTTGGCTCAAGAACGTCCGCGTGGTCACTACAGTCGTGTATTACCTCAAGGACTAATCCCCACACGTTAGAGACGACCTATGGAATATATGTCGCAGGAGGGCTACGACAAACTCGTGGCGGAACTTAGGCATCTGGAGCTCGTGGAGCTGCCGCGCGTGAAGCAGGAAATTGCCGAGGCACGCGACAAGGGTGACCTGAGCGAGAATTTCGAATATCACGCAGCCAAACGTGAGCAGGGACGGCTGCTGGGGCGGATACGCTTCAAGCAGCGTGTACTGGAATTCGCACGTGTCATTGACACGTCGAGGCTCCACGATGACAGCGTAGGTTTGCTGAGCAAGGTTGAGATGACGAATCTCGCGAATGGCAGCAAAATGACCTACAAAATTGCCAGTCCGCACGAGGCCAACCTGCGCGAGGGAAAGATCTCCATCAAGTCGCCGATAGGACAGGCGCTGTTGAACAAGCGCGTCGGTGATGTGGTGGAGGTGCAGGTGCCGGCCGGTGTCCTCAAGCTACGCATCGAGAACATCACGCTGGACACCTCAGGCAGCACAGAACCCGAAGAAGTCTAACAAACAACTCAGCCCAAACGATGACACGTTTGGGCTGAGCTGTTAATGGTTGAAGTGGTATCAGCAGACGGGAATCTTGTCGATGCGCTTCTGATGGCGCCCGCCCTCGAAGTCGGTGGCGAAGAACTCGTCCATGATCTTGGCGGCCATGTCGGTGTCGATGAAGCGGCCGGGCATGACGAGGACGTTGGCGTTGTTGTGCTGGCGAATCAGATGGGCTATCTCGGGAATCCAGCAGAGGCCTGCGCGGATGCTCTGGTGCTTGTTGAGCGTCATGTTGATGCCCTCGCCGCTGCCGCAGATGGCGATGCCGGGATACACCTCGCCCGCCTCGATGCCGCGCGCCAGGGCGTGACCGAAGTCGCTGTAGTCGCACGACTCCTCAGAGTAGGTGCCGTAGTCCTTCCACGCGTAACCCTTCGCGTCGAGGTACTGCTTGACGAACTGCTTAAGGGCGTAGCCAGCGTGGTCGCTGGCTAAGCCTATTACCTTAACGTCCATTACAGAATCGCCTTAACTTGCTTATACACATTCTCAGCGGTGAAGCCCAGCTTCTCGTCGAGCACCTTGTAGGGGGCGCTGAAGCCGAAGCTCTGGAGGCCCCAGACGGTGCCGTCGGCGCCAACGAGACCTTCGAGGTTCACGGGCAGACCGGCAGTGAGGCCGAACTTCTTCACGCCGCAGGGCAGGATAGCCTGCTGGTAGTCCTTGCTCTGGCTGCGGAACAGGCCTTCGGAGGGCACGCTGACGATGCGCACCTTGATGCCGTCCTTGCGCAGGAGCTCGGTGCCGGCCACGAGGGTCGAGACCTCAGAACCGCTGGCGAGGAGGATGACATCGGGATTCTCGTCGGAGCCAGCCACGATGTAGGCGCCCTTTTCGGCCTGGCGGTAGTCGTTGCCTGCGGGCAGGTCGGCGATGTTCTGACGGCTGAGGATGAGGGCTGTGGGGCTGTCGGTGTTCTCCATGGCCAGGCGCCATGCCTCGGTGGTCTCAGCGGCATCGGCGGGACGCAGCACGAGGGTGGAGTTCTTGCCGTGGTGGTTCTTCAGCTTCTCCATGAGGCGGATCTGTGCTTCCTGCTCCACGGGCTCGTGGGTAGGACCGTCCTCGCCGACGCGGAAGGCGTCGTGGGTCCAGATGAACTTCACGGGCAGCTCCATGAGGGCTGCCATGCGCACGGCGGGCTTCATGTAGTCGGAGAATACGAAGAAGGTGCCGCAGGCGGGGATGACGCCGCCGTGGAGGGCCATGCCGATGCAGCAGCAGGCCATCGTCAGCTCAGCCACGCCGGCCTGGAAGAAGGCGCCGCTGAAGTCGCCGGCCTTGAGGGCGTGGGTCTTCTTCAGGAAGCCGTCGGTCTTATCGGAGTTGCTGAGGTCGGCAGAGGCGCAGATCATGTTGGGCACCTGCTCGGCGAGGACGCTGAGGACGGCAGCGCTGGCGTTGCGCGTGGCGTCGCCGCTCTTCTGCTGCACCTTGCTCCAGTCCACCTTCGGGGCCTTGCCGCTGAACCATTCGGCCTGTGCGGCAGCGCACTCGGGATTGGCCTTTGCCCAGGCAGCCTCTTCGGCCTTGCGCTCGGCCACAATCTTCTTCAGCTCTTCGGCGCGACGGGCATAGAGCTCCTTGACATCGTCGAAGATAACAAACGGATTCTCAGGGTCTCCGCCAAGGTTGGTTATAGTTTTCTTATAAGCATCGCCGCCGAGGGGAGCACCGTGGGTCTTGCAGTTGCGCTCGTAGCTGGAACCGTCCTCCTTGAGGGCGCCCTTGCCCATGATGCACTTGCCGATGATGAGGGCGGGCTTGCCCTTCACGGCCTTGGCCTGCTCGATGGCCTTGCGGATCTGTGCGGCATCGTTGCCGTTGATCTCGAAGACCTCCCAGCCGAGGGCGCGGTACTTGGCAGCGGTGTCCTCGTTCATGACTTCCTTGGTCTCTGTGGAGAGCTGGATATCGTTGCTGTCATAGAACATCACCACGTTGTCCAGACCCAGCGA
>Ga0310691_10004628_pt1 | contig 15395 bp, 11 predicted proteins | sample 176DNAGHGlowgp2_FD_203887 | JGI IMG/M metagenome (GOLD analysis project Ga0310691, IMG submission 203887) | Sheep rumen microbial communities from Palmerston North, Manawatu-Wanganui, New Zealand - 1766 DNA GHGlow gp2 (v2) (version 2) | ecosystem: Host-associated > Mammals > Digestive system >...
TAAAAGCAGAAATACCGTTCAGATGTTGGGCGGTCTGCTTATGGTGGCAGGTGCCGTCAGCTACATTCTGTTCTTCTGTCAGGAAGTGGCAGCATGGTGCTATCTGGTCGGAGCTGTCGTCTACACCGTCGTCCAGGCGCTACAGACAGAAGACGACGGCGGTATAGTGCTGCACAGGCTTCACCAGTTGCAGCGGCTGTCGGGATTGCTCCTCGTCTTGTCGGGACTGCTGATGGTCGACGATGTCTATCTCTGGCTCTTGCCCCTTTTCAGCAACTATTTCACGTTCGTCACCTATCTCTTCAACAAATGGGTACTGCTCATGCTCATCGGCGCACTGCTGCAGCTCTATACGACACTGCGCATTGCATCGCTCAAGAATAAAGAACAAAGTAAAAAAGAATGGCAATGAAAAAACTTTTAGCCCATACGCTCACCGCTGCCATCGTGGTTCTCATGACGGCTTGCGGGAGTAAATACAACATTCAAGGTTCGTCGAACATCACTGCCCTCGACGGACACAAGCTGTATCTCAAAATCCTCACCGCTGACAAGATGAAAGTCATCGACTCGTGCGAGGTCATTCACGGTGAGTTTCATTTCAGCGGAAACTACGACAGTACCTGCATGGCACACCTATACATGGACGACTCGCATATCATGCCCGTCGTCATCGAGGAAGGCGACATCTCGCTGCAACTCGACCTGGCTCAACAGTCAAGCGGAGGCACACCGATGAACGACTCCCTGTCGTCGTTCCTCGAACAATATAACCAACTCATCAGTCAGCGGCGCGAACTGGTCCATCGCCACGACCAAGCCATTATGGACGGCAGCAACATGGACCTTGTCTATACCATGCTGGCCACCGAAGAAAGCCGACTGGCCGCACAAGAAGACAGCCTCGTCACCGACTTCGTCACCAACAACTACGACAACGTGCTCGGGCCCGGCATCTTCTTCCTGATGACTATGGACCAGCCCTATCCGCAGCTCACCCCATGGGTAGAATACATCATGAGCAAGGCTACCGATACCTTCCGCGATGATGTCTACGTCAAAGAATACTACTCAAAGGCACAAGAGAACCAGAACATCATGAACGGGCTGACAAGTCCTGCTGCAACCTCCAGCCAGACAAGTCCCACCGAAGAACAACCCGACAAAACACAAGAATGAACACCCAGACCTGTTGCGGACTCATCGTTAACGAAGGCCACATCATCCGTGGAACCATCGAGATTGAAGGTGACCGCATCAAAAGCGTCACCCCTGCATCGCGTCAGGACGACGCCGACGAGGTCTTCATCCTGCCAGGCATCATCGACACCCATGTTCATTTCCGTGAACCGGGACTGACCCATAAAGCATGTATCGAAAGTGAAAGCCGTGCTGCCGCCTATGGCGGAGTGACGACTTTTTTCGACATGCCCAACACCGTGCCGCAAACGACGACCCCCGAAAGCCTTGCAGAGAAACAGCGGCTGGCCGGGCTGTCAAGCCATATAAACTATTCCTTCTTCTACGGAGCCACCAACGACAACGTCCACACCTTCGACGACCTCGACCGTCGGTATATTCCCGGCATCAAGCTCTTCATGGGCTCATCGACAGGCAACATGCTCGTCGAACGGTCAGAGACACTCCAGGAGATATTCCGGACAGCCAGTGAACTCGGGCTGCCGCTGATGGCCCACTGCGAAGACACAGATACCATCAACCGAAACATGGCGGAGGCGCAGTTGTCCTACGGCGACGACCCACCCTGTTTCCTCCATCCGCTCATCCGCAGCGAAGAAGCCTGCTACAAAAGCACTCTCGAAGCCACGTCGCTGGCCAAGGTCTATGGTACGCAGCTTCATGTAGCCCACATCTCCACAGCTCGCGAACTGGAGTTCTTCGGACAGTTCCGAAACATTACTGCCGAAGCCGTCGTTGCCCACTTGCTCTTCACCAACCGCGACTACGAAGAACTGGGAACTCGCATCAAGTGCAACCCTTCGATAAAGTCACCCACCGACCGCGATGCCTTGCGTGAAGCCCTCACCTGCGGACAGATAACGACCATCGCCACCGACCACGCCCCGCACCTGTCAAGCGAGAAAGAAGGCGGCTGCAAGAAGGCAGCATCGGGAATGCCGATGGTGCAATTCTCGCTGTCCGCCATGCTTGGCCTCGTCGACGAAGGCATTCTTTCCATCGAGCGTCTCGTCGAACTGATGTGCCATCAGCCTGCCCGACTATTCCGTCTCAGCGAACGTGGTTTCATCCGACCTGGCTATAAGGCCGACCTCGTCATCGTCAGACCCCATGCCCCATGGACACTCACCAAAGATGTCATTCAAAGCCGCTGCGGATGGAGTCCGCTGGAAGGACACACCTTCCAATGGCGCGTAGAAAAGACCATCTGCAACGGTCATGCCGTCTACGACCTCCATCGCCCCGTCCCCTTCGACGCCGACTATCACGGCGAGGCAGCCAGGTTTGAATGTTGAATTATAAATTGCCGCAGGCAACCATCCGACAGTAAAAAGTCAAAAGTTCAATAATCACATGATCCATCGCATTGTCATCCTACTACTGCTGCTCATCCTCCTGCCCGACTGCTATCGGGCCTGGCGAAACAGCTGTCGCAAGGTAAAGAAACCCTTGTGGCAACGGATACTGCGATGGGTTCCGTCAGTACTCATGGCCGCCGGCACATGTCTGCTGGCTTGTTCCAAAGGGTTTCTGCCCGAAAAAAACTGGACGATAAGTCTCTATCTGTGGGTGCTCGGAGTCTACTTCATACCCCGTTTTGCCCTCCGACTCTGCATGGCCATAGGAAGGCTCTTCCGGCCACTCAGCAAGAAACGCCGAAACTGGGGGCGTCCCGTCGGAATTCTTCTCGCCCTCACCTGCCTATACATATTTATATATGGCATGACGCTCGGCCCCCGGCAACTCACGGTGAAACAGATGGAGATGACCTTCGGCGACCTGCCCGAAGCCTTCGACGGCTACCGTCTGGTCGTCATTTCCGACCTTCACCTCGGTTCTGCACAGACAGCCTTCGTCGAGCGAGTCATCAGCACCATCAACGTACAACAGCCCGACATCATCTGCTTCCTCGGTGACATACAGAACGCTGAACCCCAAGAACTATACCCCTACACCACCCTACTCCGTTCTTTCGAGGCCCGCGACGGCGTCATCTCCGTCCTTGGCAATCACGACTACAGCTATTACGTCAGCTACAAGGACGATGCCGTCAAAGCAGCCAATGAACGTGAGACCGTCGCCCGCGAACGACAGGCTGGCTGGACGGTACTGGCCAACGAGAGTCGGCGGGTTGAACGACACAAGCAGTATATCTACTTTGTCGGCACAGAGAACTATAGCGACCGACCGCAACGACAACCCTCAACGGCTGATCTGGAAAAGGCCATGGACGGCGTGCCCGCCGATGCCTTTGTGATACTCCTGCAACACAATCCCCTCTTCTGGCGGGCTGAAGTAAGCCGACAGACGGACATCCCCCTTACCCTCTGCGGTCACACCCACGGAGGACAGATCAGTCTGTTGGGACAGCGAGCATCGTCGTTCCGCTACCCTGAAGACTGCGGACTCTACACACAGGGGCATCAGCGGCTCATCGTCACCACAGGACTCGGCGGACTCACGCCCTTCCGTTTCAATATGCCGCCGGAAATCGTCATCATCACCCTGAGAAAAAGTAAATAATAAACCCTAACCGCCACCTATGACACTCCTATATCGACTCTATCAGCTCTTCATCGCAGCACCACTCATTCTCGCGGACACCATTCTGACCGCCATCGCCACCATTGCCGGATGTACCATCGGCAACGGCCATTTCTGGGGATATTATCCAGGCCGACTGTGGTCACAGTTCATCGTGCGTATTCTCCTGCTGCCCGTGAAGGTCGAAGGGCGCGAGCACCTCGAAAAAGGAAAAAGCTACGTCTTCGTCTCCAATCATCAGGGAGCTTTCGACATCTTCCTCATCTACGGCTTCCTCGGACGCAACTTCAAGTGGATGATGAAACAGAGCCTGCGTCAGATGCCCCTTGTGGGAAAAGCCTGCGAGGCAGCCCACCATATCTTCGTTGACAAGCGCGGAGCCAGCCGCATCAAGCACACCTACGACCAGGCACGCGAAACACTCTCCGACGGCATGTCCCTCGTCGTCTTCCCCGAAGGATCGAGGTCGTTCAGCGGTCACATGGGCACATTCCATCGCGGAGCCTTTATGCTTGCCGACGAACTGCAGCTGCCCGTCGTACCGCTCACCATCGACGGGTCCATCAACGTAAAGCCCCGCACCCGCGACCTCTACTGGGTTTTCTGGCATCCCCTGCGCCTGACCATCCATGCCCCGCTGCAACCCTCGGGCAAAGGAGCCGAGAATATACAACGACTCATGCAAACCTCATACGATGTCATCATGTCGGCACTGCCCGATGACCTACAGGGATTCGAAGAAAACCCCGACCTGTGAAAGCAAGGGACGGCTTTATAGCCCTGTTTTTTATAATTTAGCTTAAATTCTTCATCGGGCTACACAGAGAATGGTTTTTTTTATGTATATTTGCAAACTAAAATTTTTATTGCTATGAACAGCAGTGACAGCATCGTCATCATCCCGACTTATAACGAGAAGGAAAACATCGAAAAAATCATCCGTGCCGTGACAGCCCTCGGCACGCCCGATGCCCAAACCTCAATCCCCAAACCCCAGCACACCTTCAACATCCTCGTCATCGACGACAGTTCGCCCGACGGCACCGCCGACATCGTGAAGAAACTGATGGCGGGCGACTTGGCTGACAGGCTCTTCCTGGTGGAGCGTCAGGGTAAGCAGGGACTGGGCACAGCCTATATAGCCGGTTTCCGATGGGCTCTGGACCACGGCTACGACTATATATTCGAGATGGATGCCGACTTCTCGCACGACCCCAACGACCTGCCACGACTCTACAGTGCCTGCCACGACGAAGGCTACGATATGTCGATAGGCTCACGCTATGTCAGCGGAGTCAACGTAGTGAACTGGCCGATGGGACGCGTCCTGATGAGTTTCTTTGCATCAAAATACGTCCGTATGGTCACGGGAGTTCCCATTCACGACACGACGGCAGGCTTCAAATGCTACCGCCGCCGCGTACTCGAGACCATCGAGCTTGACAAAGTACGTTTCAAAGGCTATGCCTTCCAGATTGAGATGAAGTTCACAGCCTATAAGATAGGCTTTAAAATCAAGGAGGTTCCTGTTATCTTCGTCAACCGCCGCGAGGGCACATCGAAGATGTCGGGAGGCATTTTCGGCGAAGCATTCTTCGGTGTCATGCGCCTCCGCTGGGATGGTTGGTTCAGACGTTATCCCACTATCAAGAGCTAATCGGCAAGACCCTGCGAAGCCATAATGCCATGCACGCGAATGAACTATTGAAAATCTACGAAAGCTCCGCCCAGATGGAAGCACTGAGAAATGCCATCGGACAGGAGTCAGTACAACATATTTTTCTGAAAGGACTGACAGCATCGGCAACACCCATGCTTTTCGCAAGTCTGCACCTCAAGAAGCACATCCTTTTCATCCTGACCGACGAAGAAGAGGCTAAATATTTCTACGACGACCTGAACGTGCTCTCTGCAGAGGCGAAGATATTGCTTTTTTCCTCCTCCTACCGGCGTTCGGTGAAATACGGCCAGCGCGATGCCGTCAATGAAATCAGCCGGACAGAAGTGCTCTCTGCACTCCAGTCGACACAGACCGCACATCAGGCTCTGTTCATCGTTTCCTACCCGGAGGCATTGGCCGAACTCGTACCCTCGAGACAGAACATCGACGAAAGAACTCTGAAGATTGCCGTGGGACAGACCATTGAAGCCGACACGATGCTGAAAACACTGCGCGAGTTTGGATTTCATGAAGTCGACTACGTCTACGAACCTGGTCAGTTCGCCATGCGTGGAAGTATCATCGATGTTTTTTCCTATACGTCAGAAGACCCCTTCCGCATCGACTTCTTCGGTGAAGAAATCGACACCATCCGCACTTTCAGCGTCGCCGACCAACTGTCGAAAGAACGATGCGAGGAAGCTGTCATCGTACCGGAGCTGTCGTCGGCAGAAGAGAAAGTTTCGCTGTTGGAACAGTTGCCCGACGATACCATCATTATGGCGAAGGACCTCACCTACGTCTGCGAAACGATAGGAAAGACCTACAAGGCGGGGTTCACGAGCCAAGCCTACGAAGACCGCCTGGCAGGAGCCACCGAGCAGGAGCAAGCCGAGATTTTACGCGAACTGGATGCCGTCAGCCAACTCTCTACTGCCACTCGCTTTGCCGACGACCTGCAACGTTTCAAAACCATCGAGACCACCCTCGGCAGCGAACAGGACGCCACCATCAGTTTCCGTTTCGAAGCTCAGCCTCCCATCCACAAGAATTTTGAACTGCTCGGTCAAGTGCTCACCGATTATCACTCGCGCGGATATAAAATATATGTATTAGCCGACAGCGAGAAACAACGGCAGCGACTGGCCGAAATCATAGGAACCACACCCAGCGTACCCCAAGGGCTCACAGAAGGAATTGTCTTTTCTCCCTTCACTCTCCATGCCGGCTTCATCGACCATCAGCTGAAGTTGTGTTTCTTTACCGACCACCAGATTTTCGACCGTTACCATAAATACAAGCTCAAGAGCGACCAGGCCCGTGCCGGCAAAATGGCCCTCACGATGAAAGAGTTGCAGGAATTGGTGCCAGGCGACTTCCTGGTGCATGTAGACTTTGGCATCGGCAAGTTCGGCGGACTGGTGCGCGTTCCTATCTCCTCTCCTATGGGGGGAAGCCGGGAGGGGGCTTACCAAGAGATGATACGCCTCATCTATCAGCGGGGCGACATCGTCGATGTGTCCATCCACTCTCTCTACAAGATTTCGAAATACCGCAGTTCGGGCGGTGACAGCGAACCTCGTCTTTCCACCCTCGGAACAGGTGCATGGGAGCGGATGAAGGAACGCACGAAGACCCGCATCAAGGACATTGCACGCGACCTCATCCGGCTCTACGCCAAGAGAAACCAAGAGAAAGGATTTGCCTTTTCTCCCGACTCGTATCTGCAGCATGAACTCGAAGCGTCGTTCCTCTACGAAGACACACCCGACCAGCTGAAGGCCACACAGGACGTGAAGACCGACATGGAGCAGCAAAAACCTATGGACCGGCTGGTGTGCGGCGACGTGGGCTTCGGCAAGACCGAAGTGGCAATCCGTGCGGCTTTCAAGGCTGCCTCCGACTCCAAGCAGGTGGCGGTATTGGTACCCACGACAGTACTCTGCTTCCAACACTATAGGACCTTCTGCGAACGCCTGCGCGACATGCCGGTCAGGGTGGATTACCTATCAAGGGCACGCTCAGCCAACAAGACAAAGGAAATCCTCAATGACCTGAAGGAAGGAAAAATAGACATTCTCATCGGAACCCATAAGCTCATCAGCAAGAGCGTACAGTGGAAGGACCTTGGCCTGCTCATCATCGACGAAGAACAGAAGTTCGGCGTCTCCACGAAAGAGAAACTGCGACAGATGAAGACCAATGTCGACACACTCACCATGTCAGCCACACCCATCCCACGCACCCTCCAGTTCTCACTCATGGGAGCACGCGACATGAGCATCATCCGAACCCCACCGCCCAACCGCTATCCTATCGAGACCACCCTCACCACCTTTGGCCATGAGGTCATCGCTGAAGCTATCAGCTTCGAGATGTCGCGCGGCGGACAGGTGTTCATCGTCTCCGACCGCATATCCAAGCTGCCAGAGATAGCAGCGATGATAGAGAAATACGTCCCCGACTGCCGTCTCGCCATCGGACACGGACAGATGTCGTCCGACAAACTTGAGGAAATCATCGTGGGCTTCATCAACTACGACTACGACGTGCTGCTCTCGACAACGATTATCGAGAACGGCATCGACATACCGAATGCCAACACCATCGTCATCTGCGATGCCCATCGCTTCGGACTCTCCGACCTTCACCAGATGCGCGGTCGTGTGGGACGGTCCAACCGAAAGGCGTTCTGCTACCTGTTGGCACCGCCAAAGGCCGTGCTTTCTCCTGAGGCCCGCCGACGTCTGGAGGCATTGGAGACATTCTCGGAACTGGGCAGTGGCATCAACGTGGCACTGCAAGACCTCGACATCCGCGGTTCCGGCAACCTACTCGGTGCCGAACAAAGCGGCTTCATGGAAGACCTCGGCTACGAGACTTACCTGAAGATCCTGAAAGAGGCCATGGCTGAACTCAATAATGAAATGGGAAATGAGAAATCTGAAATGAGAAATAAGCCGGCAGCGAACCAACAGGCCATACCCCATTCCTCATTCTACAATCCTCATTCCACAATCCTCTTCGTTGCCGACTGCTCTCTCGAGAGCGACCTCGAGATGTATTTCCCCGACAGCTATGTGCCAGGGTCGTCAGAACGCATCCTGCTCTACCGCGAACTCGACAACATCGAGGATGACCGCGACCTGCAAGCCTACCGGCAGCGGTTGGAAGACCGCTTCGGCCCCGTTCCCCACGAGGGAGAGGAACTCATGCAGGTGGTCACGCTGCGACGCATCGGCAAGCGGTTGGGCTGCGAGAAGATTATCCTGCGCCAAGGCAACATGACCATTCAGTTTGTCAGCAACGGCGACAGCCCCTACTATCAGAGCAGGGCCTTCGGCTGTATGCTCGACTACATCGCCACCCATGCCCGCCGTTGCGACCTCAGGGAGATTAAGGGCCGTCGGCTGATGCACATTGCAAAGGTCGCGACCGTAGGCGAGGCTGTAGACATCTTACGAACCATCGAAAGCATCAAAGAAACATAACTATGAGAAAAATCTGTCTGCTACTGTTTTTATTCACCTTTTCACCTTTCCTTTGCATGGCACAGGAAGGGCACATCGTCGAACGGCTCAGTATCGACACGCGTGCCGACTTCGAGCACACACGCCTTCACGGCGATGTCATCGACGAGGCGTGCGGCTTCAAGGGAAAGAACCTGAACGTCATCGTCAGCGGACAGCTGTCCGACCGCTTTTCCTACTTCCTGCGCCAACGGTTGAACAAGGCAGCGTTGAACGGCGAATTTTTCAATGCCACCGACCGTGTCTACCTCGACTACAAGCTCAGCGACAAGATGACGCTGCGGGCCGGCAAGCAGACTATTGCCATCGGCGGTTTCGAATACGACCGTTCTTCCATCGACCTGTATCTCTATTCCGAATATCTCTACAACGTCTCCTGCTACGCTTGGGGCGGCAGCCTGCTCTACGACCCGACACCCCACGACCAACTGATCTTCCAAGTGACCGAGAGTATGTTCGGGAACCTCCTCGACCTCAGTAATGTCTACAGTTGGAACGTCATGTGGTATGGCAGTCATGGCTTGTGGAAGACAACCTGGTCGGCCAACCTCACCGAATGGCAGAAGAACCATTACATCAGCTACCTCTGCTTCGGCAACAAATTCCAGCTGGGCCGACAGGTGAACCTCGAAGTAGACTTCATGAACCGGGCCGCCAGCGGCCAGACATTTTTATTCCGCGACTGTTCGATTGTCAGTCAGCTGAACTATCAGCCCATCGAGTCATTGAACGTCTTCGCCAAGGCCACCTACGACGTCAACCGCACCACGACCGATGCCGACTATCTGGTACGCCCCGGTACCGAAATCAAGAGCCTGTGTGCAGGCATGGAATTCTTTCCCCTCGGCGACAACCGCGTCCGCTTCCATGCCACCGGCGGCTATGCCTTTGGTACCAACACAAGCCCCGAGGGCACCCTTCTCGACAAGAAAGCCATGGTCGATCTTGGCGTAACCTGGCGAGTGAACATCAGAATGAAAAACTGAGGGAATACTCTCAATAGGGTCAGCAGTCCTCCTGAAGTGAAAGCAGAACATAAATTATAAGTGAGAAATGAATAAAAACACCTACCGCTCGGGCTGCATCTGCCTCGCCATCGTACTTGCCCTCTTCAGCGGCATCGGCTGGCAGATGGGCGCAGCCAACATGCTCAATACCATCATGAAGACGGCCCACGACCTGCTGCTCAACACCGTCTTCTACCTCATGGGCATCTGCGTCATCACCGGTGCCATCGGCCGACTGTTCGTAGAGTTCGGTGTCGTCACTCTTATCGAGAAGATGTTGCGACCCCTCATGCAGCCCCTCTTCCACCTCCCTGGCGTAGCATCACTGGGAGCCGTGATGACCTTTCTCAGCGACAACCCCGCCATCATCTCCCTGTCGCAGGACAAGCGCTTTGCCTCCTACTTCAAGAAGTATCAGTACATCTCGCTCACCAACTTCGGCACAGCCTTCGGCATGGGCCTCATCGTCATCATCTACATGGTAGGTATGGGCTACTTCACCGCACCCCTCGTAGGACTCGTCGGAGCCTTCTGCGGCTGCATCGTCTCCACTCGTTGTATGCAGCATCTGCTACTCAAGGCCCACCCGCAGTTCAAGACCGAGAACGCTGTCGAAATGACCGAAGTAGAAGAACAGGAGCAGAGCGTGAAGGAAGAAGAGAAAACCCTCTTCATCCGTATTCTGAACTCCCTGCTCGACGGCGGACAGACCGGTGTCAACGTAGGTCTCGCCATCATCCCCGGCGTACTCATCATCTCCACCCTTGTCATGATTCTCACCTTCGGACCCAGTGCCGACGGCACCTACACGGGACAGGCCTACGAAGGCATCGAGCTGCTGCCGGCACTGGCCTCGAAAGTCGACTGGCTGTTCGAGTGGCTCTTCGGTTTCTCCGATCCTCACCAGATTGCCTTCCCCATCACAGCCCTCGGAGCGGTGGGGGCTGCCCTGAGCCTTGTCCCCGGCTTTGCCCAGCAGGGATGGATTGACGGCAATGCCATCGCCGTCTTCACCGCCATCGGCATGTGTTGGAGCGGTTTCCTCAGCACCCACACTGCCATGCTCGACTCCCTCGGCTATCGCGAACAGACCTCAAAAGCCATCCTCTCACACACCATCGGAGGCATCTGCGCAGCCCTCGTCGCCCACTGGCTCTATCAACTTGTCGTGCTCCTGTAATCGTGACCAGCCTTTGGTCTCATTGTGACCAGCCTTTGGTCTCGTCGTGACCAGCCTTTGGTCTCATTGTGACCAAAGGCTGGTCATATAACGGTTCAGAAGAATTGCAGGGCCCATATTCGCATTTAAAGAACTATAGGACACACTTGTGGAAGAAAAGAATTGAATATATGCGAAAAAATAACGAACTTTGCACGACAAAAAGACAACAGTATGGAAGAAAAGACTAACACGCTGCCGCTGACGGCTCTATCTGAAGGCATCTCAGCACTGAAAGAGGCTGAAAACATCCGCTTCATCTATAACGACGACGAACTCATCGTAGCCGATGCCCTGCGCGACATCCCCGACTTCAGAACCTATAAGATGGCCTTCAACGTCATCGTACAATGCCGACGCGGGGAGGCACAATTCGAGTTGGGTAATGAAGCCATTAACTTCTATGCCGGGCAGATTTTCATCTCTCACAGCCATGTCACCATCGGACGCATCATGGTCAGTCCCGACTTCGACGGCAGTGTCATCTGCATCAGCGACCAGCTGCTCAAGACCATTCTCCAGGCTCAGTTAGGCATCTGGAACCGTGCCCTCTACCAGCGTCACTATCTCATCTTCGAACATGAGGAGCAGACGGAAGGACGGGACGAAGTGGGCGAGATGGTCATCGAGAATTTCCGACGCTCTACGTCGCCTTTCAAGCAAGATATTCTGGTGTGCCTGCTCCGTGTAGCGTGCCTGATGATCTGCGAGCGTATCATGAACCAGGAGCACACCGAGACGTACAAGGTGAAAGGTGCCCGCATGGACGTCCTCTTCCAACGTTTCCTCGAGAACCTCAGCCGAAGGAAAGTCAAGAAAGTCAGCGTAGCGGAATATGCCTCCGAACTATGCATCACCCCGAAATACCTTTCCACCATCTGCCGCAAGGTCAGCGGAAAGTCGCCCGTCGAATGGATTTCAGAATATGTCATTCAGGACATTACCTTCTATCTCCTCACCACCGACCTATCGGCCAAGGAGATAGCAACGAAGATGGGATTTCCCAATTCATCCTTCTTCGGTAAGTATGTCCGCGAACACCTCGGCCTGTCACCAACCGCCTACCGGCAGGCCAAGAAAAGCGAATAAAGCCCCCTCTCTTGGGGACGCTCCTTCTTCGGCAACACGAAAATAGTCTAAAAACCCGAGGTAAAATCGTAACAATATATTTTTTAACGATTACTAAATAAACAAAAACCCCTGCCAAATGATGGCAGTCTCATTTTTTTGTAGTAACTTTGCACGCTCAAAGGAGCGTGTGCAGTTTTCTTATGTGCGCTCCCGACGTTGTAAGAAGAATATGAAGAAAAAGATACAGTTCAGTCTCGTCTACAGAGACATGTGGCAGAGCTCAGGTAAGTTTCAGCCACGCAAAGACCAGTTGGAGCGCATTGCTCCGGTGATAATCGAGATGGGATGCTTTGCACGCGTCGAGACCAACGGCGGTGCCTTCGAGCAGGTGAACCTGTTGGCAGGCGAAAACCCCAATGATGCCGTACGCGCCTTCTGCAAGCCCTTCAACGAGGTAGGCATCAAGACCCACATGCTCGACCGCGGCCTCAACGCCCTGCGTATGTATCCCGTACCCGACGACGTGCGTGCCCTGATGTATAAGGTGAAGCACGCACAGGGTGTCGACATCCCCCGCATCTTCGACGGACTCAATGATGTCCGCAACATCATCCCCTCCATCAAGTGGGCTAAGGAAGCTGGCATGACGCCGCAGGGCACGCTCTGCATCACTACGTCGCCCGTCCACACACTTGAATACTACATGCACATCGCCGAGCAACTCATAGAAGCCGGAGCTGAGGAAATCTGTCTGAAAGACATGGCAGGCATCGGACAGCCCGCCTTCCTGGGCAAGCTCACGAAGATGATCAAGACCCAATACCCCGACATCATCATACAATACCACGGCCACTCAGGACCAGGCCTCTCAATGGCCAGCATCCTTGAGGTCTGCGAGAATGGTGCCGACATCATCGACACGGCCATCGAGCCGCTGTCGTGGGGTAAGGTGCATCCCGACATCATCAGCGTCCAGTCAATGCTGAAGAACGAAGGCTTCGACGTGCCCGACATCAACATGGCAGCCTATATGAAAGCCCGTTCGCTGACGCAGGAGTTCATCGACGACTGGCTGGGCTACTTCATCAACCCCGGCAACAAGCACATGTCGTCGCTGCTCCTCGGCTGCGGACTGCCCGGCGGTATGATGGGCTCGATGATGGCCGACCTCGGAGGCATCATGGGAACCATCAACAACATCCGTAAGAAGAACAACCTCGACCCCCTGTCGACCGACGACATGCTCGTAGCCCTCTTCAATGAAGTAGAGTATGTATGGCCACGCGTCGGCTATCCCCCACTCGTCACGCCCTTCTCACAGTATGTCAAGAACATCGCCCTGATGAACCTCCTCACCATGGAACAAGGCAAGGGCCGCTTCGTCATGATGGACGATGCCATGTGGGGAATGATACTCGGCAAGAGCGGAAAGGTACCCGGGGAACTGGCTCCCGAAATCATCGAGCTGGCCAAGAAGCAGGGCCGCGAGTTCGTCACCGACGATCCCCGCACCTTCTACCCCAACGCCCTCGATGACTTCCGCAAGGAAATGGACGAGAACGGATGGGACTACGGTCAGGACGACGAAGAACTGTGGGAACTGGCCATGCATCCCGAACAGTATCGCAACTACAAAAGCGGACAGGCCAAGAAGAACTTCCTTGCCGACCTGCAGAAGGCCAAGGACGCTGCCCTGGGCAACAAACTGTCGCCAGCAGAACTCGCCGCCTTCAAACACGCAAAGGCCGACGCCATCGTGGCACCCGTCAAAGGTCAGGTCATCTGGGAGTTCGGTGCCGACGGCGAGGCTGAGCCCACCGTAGAACCGTTCATCGGAAAAGAATATGCTGAAGGCGACCGCCTCTGCTATATCCAGGCTCCATGGGGCGAGTTTGTGGAAGTACAGGCCGCCATCGGAGGCCGTCTTGTCGAAATCAATGCCAAGCGCGGCGACAAGATACAGAAAGGCGACGTCATCGCCTATATAGAGAGAAACCACGAATGATGACTACAATCGACTATCAGGTCGTCATCGACCGTTACTATAAGGAGGATACGCCCCTGAGGCATATCCTCCTTACGCATAGCAGACAGGTGGCCGAACGCGCCCTCCGCATCTGCGACCGACATCCCGAACTGAACCTCGACCGTGACTTCCTCGAGGCTGCTGCCATGCTCCACGACATCGGCATCATCCGCTGCAATGCACCCGGCATACAGTGCTTCGGCACAGAGCCCTACATCCGACACGGCATCATTGGAGCCGAAATGCTCGGAGCATCCTATGAGCCTTTTGCCCGTGTCTGCGCCCGCCACACAGGAGCCGGCATCACGAAGGAAGAAATCATCCGTCAGGAACTCCCCCTGCCGTTGCAGGACTTTCTGCCCGAAACGCTTGAGGAACAGGTCATCTGCTATGCCGACAAGTTCTTTTCGAAGTCACACCTCGACCATGAGAAGACCCTCGCCGAAGCTGAACGCAGTCTGATGAAGTTCGGAGATGCCGGGCTACAGCGCTTCCGTCAGTGGGCCGACCGCTTCGAATGAAGTGCCGACACCGGAAAAAAGAGTGAAAAGAGTAACGAAAAATAGGTCGTTTCTCATTTTTTTTCATTACCTTTGCACCCAGTTTGCAAACTGCAAGCGAAGGGGTGCTGAAAAGGACTGGCAGAGCCGGTCATTCGGCTGAGATGATACCCTCTGACCTGACCAGGGTAATGCCTGCGTAGGGAAAAAGCTTTTCTCTCTCCCCCTTATTATATACATTATTATTTATATGAATAAGGAAATGAAAAAAATCTTTTTGTCACTGGCCATGCTGCCCACACTGCTCATGGCCCAAACCAACGTACCGTCTGACTCCCTCCTGACAGAGAACCTGGAAGAAGTGCAGGTACTCTCTACACGAGCCACGAAAAAGACGCCGATGGCATTCACCAACCTGTCGAATGCGCAGATTAAAGCCGTGAACCACGGTAAAGATGTGCCGTCGGTGCTCTCGATGTTGCCTTCGGTGACAACATCGTCGGACGCAGGAGTGGGCATCGGATACACCAGTCTACATGTGCGCGGCACCGACCCCACCCGCATAAATATCACCACCAATGGCATCCCCATGAATGATGCCGAGTCGGCGCAACTCTACTGGGTGAACCTCGGCGACC
>Ga0310691_10004629_pt1 | contig 15394 bp, 31 predicted proteins | sample 176DNAGHGlowgp2_FD_203887 | JGI IMG/M metagenome (GOLD analysis project Ga0310691, IMG submission 203887) | Sheep rumen microbial communities from Palmerston North, Manawatu-Wanganui, New Zealand - 1766 DNA GHGlow gp2 (v2) (version 2) | ecosystem: Host-associated > Mammals > Digestive system >...
GCTCTAACTATTTGAGCTACACTCACAATATCCCGCACCAGGTAGGACTCGAACCTACAACCCTTCGGTTAACAGCCGACAGCTCCACCATTGAGCTACTGGTACATTTGGTAGGAGATACTGGAATTGAACCAGTGACCCCTTGTATATCAGACAAGTGCTCTGACCATCTGAGCTAATCTCCTATGGAGCGGGTAACGGGACTTGAACCCGTACGGGCGGAGCTGAAGTCCGCTACGCTACACCAATTACGTCATACCCGCATATAACTTTGGGAACCTAGGAGTCGAACCTAGACACGCAGGTTCAAAGCCTGTTGCCCTACCATTAGGCTAGTTCCCATCTTCGGAGAGAGTAGGATTCGAACCTACGAACCGGCTTCTCATCCGGTTAACGCCTTAGCAAGACGCCACATTCAACCACTCTGACATCTCTCCATAATGGAGCGGATAACGGGATTCGAACCCGTGACCTGCTGTTTGGAAGACAGCCGTTCTAACCAACTGAACTACATCCGCATAGCTGTGGAGCTACTAACTCCACCCTATATAGGATTTCCACCTATGATTAGTCCCCAACTTGCTACATATTATCGGTTGGCTCGCGCGTCAGCCTAGCTAGGTCAATTCCCTACGTGCATTCTTGCAGCACCTGTCACTTAGCCTTGGTGTCGGGACCCTACTCGCACCAGGTACCATTGGAGATGTGCACTCTCCGTGGCTTACTTTTTGAACTAATCAATTTGCTGTATACACAGCTTTCCGATATGTTTTATCCCCTCGGAAGACGGGCTTTTAAAGGTGGGAAAGACAGGATTCGAACCTACATACAAGGCCAATGGCCTTTTTACAAGAGGAAGCTATCCTCTAAGCCTTACCGTTGAGCGACTCTCCCACATCAGAGCTCCCGAAGGAGCAAAGATGCAAATCACACATATTGGCTGTTCTTTTATAAATTGGCATCCAGCATTCCAATTAACATTTCCTATAAACAGTATCAATGTTTTAAAAATTGACCCTGAATTGACCCTGTTATACTAAAATGGCGTATTACAAGCACATTCATTAGGCCACATAGGCTCATCTGGGTCTTGTAATCTTTCTAGTTCAGACTCATTGTCTTGCTTTCTTTTTTCTGCTCTAGCAATTCTAATTTTTAAATCGAGAATAGCATTCTCTTTGTCGAGTTCTGATAACTCTTTTTTAAGTTTTTTGATTTCGTCCATTATTATGTAAGAAAAATATAAAATATATTATAAACTAGCATATACTCCTGCAACTAATGCAATAAATACAAGTATAAGCATAAACAATCAATCTGTTTTTACAGTAATCCGTGTCACAAGACAGCATCCACCAATAATAATTAATGTAATTATTATAGCTGCTATTAATTTTATCCAATCCATTATTCTTCTCCTAACATATAATAAAACCGAATTATAGCTCATACAATAACAGCTCCTATAATAGCCCATCAATTAGTTATAGCTATAATCCATATAGTTAATGTGGCTACTACAATTATTCCTACTACACATCATATAGCCACCAATAATCTTTCCCAATCCATTACTATTTATAAATTACAAAGTAAATTCTTCCACTTACACTATCATAAAATCATTGCTCAGGTTTCTTTCATTTGTTTTTTAATTCATTATATCTCCTATTTCTTTCGTATTCTTCTGAATAAGTTTCATAATACCTTTTGTCGGGAAGTTGAGTGCTTGTTAGTTGCATTTTCTTTTTTGGTTATATGTTTAAATATCGGCCCATTGTAGAGCCAAAGAGAATGGAATTGTGCCTCAGCATATGTTTCTGTTTTTCATCCACTATGCGTATATTCCTTATTAGCATTTCTTCACATTATTTTTTTAATTTCCCTTAGCCACATATCTGCGTGTTCTTTTTCTGTTTGCTCTGGGTCTTCTGAATATATGATAGGTATGCTTAGTCTACCATCTGGAGTTCTAGTACAATATGGTTCATACTTTTTTATAAACCACTTTACCCACTCATCCGTTTGCTTATCAGTCAGTAGCATCTTTAGTTATATCTTCATATAAATCTTCTTCATCCTCTAAGAATTTCATCCCTTCTCAAAGAGGGGCGTTAGGACCCAGGCTACCCGTCTCGGAATTTTTGCTCGGCATTTCGGGTTTCGTATCAATATTAGCATCAACGTTCCACCTTATCATAGATTGATAGAATCTAGAGATATTCCCACTGGCAACTTGGATACCTCATTCAGTTTGCCAGCCATTCTTTAAATGATTATTCACATCTCTAACAAGTTTATCCATAGAGGTAGATTCAATTATCTTATACTCAACCTCTGGGAAAGGAGTCAACTCTGTCTCTTCTAACTGTAAAGGAGTAAGTACATCTTCTGCAGGGATATCCTTTACCATATCCATAGCTTCCATAACTATTTCTCTTTCTGTAGTCATTAGTAGTTTTTGTTAAAATATAAATCAAATGTTTTTCGTGTTTTGAATTTCGGCCTACGAAAATACCAATCTCGTCGCCAAGTCCCCTTATAATAGACGCAGAATTGTCGCCAATATAATGGACTTCTTTCTAATTCGTGCCAACTAGGACACCTCTGTAGGCTCGTTGACATCTTCATCAGGTCTCTCAGATAAAATTTCATATTTATAATCTCGTGTCCCCTTTCAATATACTATTCTTTTTACCTTAAATATCTTTCACCGTTTACATAGTTCATCACCAGCAATTGGATATCAATGTCTGGAATATTTTTGTCAAGTTTTTTTGTCTATATAATAAGCAATACCATCATACCAATTCCAATCTTCCACACCCATAATTCACTCAGGCATTCTAGCATAAATCTCATCCTCAGTCATTATTACATCTTAAGAGTTAAAACGGTTACATCTTTCTTTCATTCATTCTCTTTCAAAATTCTTGCAGCTTCTTCAATATCTTTCTCTATATCCCTATCTTCCATATGCTGATACTTTTCATATTGTCATAACCTTTTCAAAGTTTCACTGTCTATTTTTCATTCGACATACATATGAATAGCTGTATTTGTATATTTACCTTCACCTAATTCCTTCTCTATAACCATTCTAGCTCAGTCTTCTGGGCAATCAATAGCCATAACCAATGCGTCCTTTAGTCAATCGTGCAACCATTCATCAAATGTCTTTAATCTATACCAGCTCACCACTATATTCTGTCCATATATATACCAATCAACTCATTTATTAAAGTCTTCTTTCTTTAAATTATTGTATAAATTTCTAGCTTGACTAGCATTTCATTCTAACTCAAACAAATCTGTAAATTCAAAGCTAATCTCTTCTTTTTTCACTGCTGGATTATTTCTAAAACTACCACTCTCCCATTGTTTCTTTCTATCTTCATAACCTTTTCTACTTTTTTCTAATGAAAAGTTTAAAAGTATATCCGAAATAGGGTCAGTCATACATTTAAGTACATCTTCCCATAATGTGTCTTTTACAATTTTCATTTTAATGGTTGTAATTATTAAATAAATTTAATTCTGCCTTAGCCATTTCTAGCTTATCATTTAATATATTAACATCTTCTTTAGTTGCTGCCAATCTAATCTCACTCTCTAATCTATCAATTACATTATAAAATTCTTTTCTGAATACCATAGCCACATCCTTCGGATAGGTAATATCTATTCAAGTATATTCTTCTTCCTCAATATTTGTATCGTGTTTCTTTATTTTCTTTAAATGTGGGGTGGTATTTGTAGCACGAGGCCTTTCTTTCTTAACAGCTTCCCAATTTCATTGGGTTAAAATAGCTTCTTCTTTACAATAACCTCTAACTAATCTTCCATAGAAGATGTGTCTCTCTGGCTTCTCTCATTTATAGGCTAACCAATATTTTAATTCTTCATCAAACCTACCTTTGCATACTTTCTTCTCTCTCTCCTTTTTCCCTGTTGAAATTAAGACATCTCGTTCTTCATCCTTGCGGACTTTTACTCTCCAATAGAATGTAGCGAATGCTACCTTCTCTCAATCATAAGCATCATAGAAAGCCTGACACCTACTCTTAAGGCAATCTTTTTTTCTAGGCATTTTTGTTTTGTTTGAGGGGTAAATATTTTTATTAGTTACCTTGTTAAGGTTATAGAGAAATTTTTCAAGAATAATTTCTAAAAAAGATTTGACATTATTTGAAAAGCTTTTCTAGTTTTAATTTTACCCTACCCCAGAATGTCTTAGCCATCTTCTCTTCTCTCTTTCTTCTGTGTCTATTCTCTCTCTGTTGCTCTAGAATTTTTTCTCTATTAGCCGCATAGTATTCTCTCTGCTTAGCATTAACCTTATCTTTCTTTCTCTTAGCTTGCTGTTGCTCTCTAATCTTTTCTCTATTCGCAGCATAATACTTTTGAGCGTAAGTTAATTCTCTTTCCTTAGGTATTGCTTGAAAGTCTTCCCTTGTAGGAGTTTTGTAGTCTACTCTAGTGTCTAGTAGTCAGGGGTTAGCTCTTTTAGCTACTCTCCTTTTGTAAGCCTCTCTCTGTTGGGCTTGAATTTTTTCCTTATGAGATTCGTAGTAGGCTCTCATATAAGCCTGTCTGTTTGTTGCCATTTTATAATCTATAATAAAATAAAATTATAATCAATAAGATAAACGCCAAGTAAGTTTCTTTATTCAATAAGCTAATAGATATAAGAATATTCCTATTAAAGGATACCACCAATTTACTATAACCCAGAAGAAGAAACAAGGGGCAATAACTCTTATCGTTCTATAAAATAATTCTACTAATCAAAAGTTCTGACTACGAATTCGACTTGGCAATCAATGATTAATTCAATTAAAACATCATTCCACCATTAATACTAACATAATAACTCACACAAAAAACATAGCTATCCCTTATTAAGTTTTAAAAGTTTTGCCTCTTCTCTTTTCTGTTTAGCTTTAGCATTAAGTTCGTCTTTATGTTTCCAATAATATTCTCTACTATAAGTATTAGCCTTTTCTTTATTAGCCCAATAATATTCCTTAGACTTAACCCTTCAATAAGCGAGAAGTTTTTCTCTATTCTCCTTATAATATTTAGGGTAATATTTTTCCCTATAAGATTTAGCCTGCTCCTTATGTCATTCATAATATTCTTTCCCATAATTTAATTTCTTTTCCTTGTTGTCTTCATACCATACCCTATAATATTCCTTCTCTCTTTCTCTATTCTTCTCTTTCCATCTAGCTTTTGCGGCTTTCGTTCATCATAAATATCTTCTACCCATTTAATAATAATTAATAAATAAACAATATTTTTATAAATATTTATTATTCATTTTCAAGAGATTTTTTCAAATTAGGTAATACCTTTTCATACCACTCATCTTGTAACTCTCTAAACCCATCATAAGTTTCTTCATTATTACCCATAATTCATACAGAGAAACCAAATCAACCTAGATAAAAATCTTTGTTCTCTCATTCGACTTTATGATTTTCAATGAACTCATTTATTATATCTTCATCTACCACAAGAGCCATAGCCTTTTCTAAATCTTTTTCTAAATCAATTCATTTACTATTGACAAGCAATAATCATTCTCTTACCGTTCCAATAGCTGCCGCCTTGTATAAAGCTGCATCGTTATCAGATAAAGTCCCCACCTCTTTGAAAAAGTTTTCAGCTTCTTCAAGTAAAGTTAATCTCTCTGCGAGAGTAAAGTTTGTCTTCTTCCCTTTCTTTGCCATAATATATATAATAATAATAAATAAAAACTATTTTCTATAACTCTTTTTCTTATTCCACCATTCGTTATACCAATGGTAGCATATGGTTTGTATAGGTCAATGTCATTCTTTTTTATACCATTCAAATATTTCTTTCATCTCATTCCAATTATCAGACAGTTCGCGTTGTAAAGTTCAACGCCTTTTCCCTAAGGCATATAGTTTTCTATCCATCTCTAATTCTTTTGCACTATATTTTTTCATTGTCGAATATAGTTAAGAAATAAAACTACTTATAAGTAATTGGAGCTGGTATAAGGTCTTCTAGTTCAATAAACTCATCAACTATATCTCCAATCTTTACTTCAATATCTCTTAATTTAACTCACAACAAATCATCATTTGTCTTTTGATATGCCTCATTTACAAAGAACCATTGTGATACAAGTCTTCATAAATCAAAGGCTAATTTTACTTTATCATCTCCCATTGTTATATATAAGAATATAAAAACTAATTTTGTCATAATATTTTTTTCTTTATCTCTAACAACTTCTCTAATTTTTCTTTTCTCTTAGCTATTAGTTCATCACGTTTTCTTATTTTTCTATGAGTCCATTTCATATCTTGATTAAAGCGTTCTTTATTCTTCTCTCTCCATCTCTTGCTTCTTATCTTCTGAGCCTCTTTCCTAGTTATCTTACCTGACCAGTAGTTAATGCTCGCCCAATTTGAATTAGCCATTTTAATATAATTAAGAATTAAAAATGTTCTTCATAGCTACGTCTATTCTCGTCTCTAGTTTCTATTGCATAATAATCCCACTCGTATGGATTTAAGTCTTTGAATGCTAAGTCATCTATTTTATCTAACTCTTTACTAGCATAGTCAAACAACATTTTATAGTCTTCGTTGTCTGCTGTTTCTGTTATGAAGAACACAAATGCATACAACTTAGCATATAGTTCTACCTTGTCCTTGTTCATTTTGATATGATTAAGAATTAAATACTCTCTGCACAAATGTCTAACCACTCTTTCAATTCATCTTCTCCCCATCAATCTCGTACCCTTATTATGTCTTGTCAATGGGTGAGATATAGCATTCAATATTCCATATGGAATACCGCACCGTCTTCTGCCTCTCGCATTATAGGGATATCTTTCCATTGTCTAACTGCAAGTCAATTCTCTAATCAAATTTCTATTAGCCTATAATTTTTTATCTCGTGAAATACCTCAGATAAATTAAGTTTTTCTCATTCGGTGCATTCTAAATAACAGTCATACATTTTACTATAATTAAAATATAAAAACTAATCTTCATACAAATAACCATACCCATTCTTATTAGCCCACCATTCAATAGCTTCATATATATCATTCATTTCTCCCATATCTAATTGTCTTCATCTATTCTTCTCTACCCAGAATATATACCTTTCTTCTAAGTCTTCTCTCGTAGCTGTTCACCCTAGTCAAGCATTCATATACTTAGTTAATTCTTCTTCTTGCTTATCGACAAATTCTATTTCTAAGTCGTGAAGAAAATTTTCTTTACCCCCTTGGGCTAATTGAAAGAAATCATATACATCATCACAATATGGTTTAATTATTTGTCTGAAAATTTCTCGTTGGGTTTTAATGTGTGTCATTTTCTTTTTGGTTATCAGATAAAATAGGCTTCTCTACATTTTCGTGTCAAATAAAGTCCATATTATACCATTCCTCTCATTTAGCTCAACAATCGTCGCATTTTCGAGGGAAATAACATTGGTCGCCTTCAAATTGGATAGCATCGTAAGTTAGGTTTTCTCCCTCACAACAAGGGCAAGTTCATTGAAATATTTTCTCCATTTTTATAATTATTTAAGATATAAAATTAAATCATCAATAGGTGTATCTGATATTGATAACTGCATAAGCAACCAATAATAATCTCCAAATTCTAATCTCATATCGTGATATAGTTTTGATAGGTCTATTTTATCATTATCTACTAACCATTCAATAAATCAATATTCTCTACTTATTATCCATAGATATATTTTCCAAGCTCATACAGAACTTAAAGATATATATTTTGTTCAAGGATTATCTATGCTATCTTTTAGTTTCCAAGTATCTGTCCACTTTAACACAGTGCGGTTATACTCATTCAATAATTCTATAAGTCTGTCCATTTTCTTATAATTAAATAATAAAACGAAGACAGGCTGGACTCGAACCAACACATTCGCTAGCTGTTTGCACGGACAATGTCCGCCGCTCTGCCAATTGAGCTACTGTCTCCATACAAGGGTAAATATCAATTCCTTTCGTTCTCAAAATTAAAATAAGACACATTGAATATCTCGAATGTATAATTGTTCCACTCATAAAATCAATGTGTCTTAAAATATTTTATATAACGGAATGAACTAGGTTATCTAAACAGACAACCTAAGTAAGCCAACAACCTATTGGAAAATGAAAAAGCAAAAAAGCAATAAGCTGTCAGCTTGTTTAGGTAATCTATTTATAATAACAATAAATCTTATTTAATAAATGTTCTTTGATAAAGTTAATCAACTTATCATTAGGTCAATCTCATTCAGCACAAGTTATTGAATAACAATCTTCTAAATCATCACAGGCTTCCCATATTTCACAAGCCATTCATTCTGGATTTGTGTTCTCAAACTTGACAGAGAAATATTCACAAGTTCCTATATCAAGCACACCATCAACTCATTTAAAAAAATTATCACAATATCTCCACCAATCTTCATCTTCGTGTTCTCAATCTACTATACTATCATAACTCCACCATTCATAACTATAAATTCTAAACTCTCATTCTTCAAACACTAACCAAAAGTCATAGTTACTGTCATAGCCTAGACAACATTCATCTTCTAGTGCAAACTGATGACTAGGTAAATGTTTTATATATTTGCCTTTCTGTAAGTCTATCATTTTCTTTCCGTTATAATGTAAAACTTATTTGTAATAGGTATAAACCCTATTCTCTTTCTTTATTTTATCTGAATGTCTTTTTATAAATTCAGCTATTTCAGCTTTTTTATAACTGTAAAACCACGATAGTTGTTTTTCACAAGATTGGTACAATTCATTTATTATTTCATCTATACTGCCACTTGTATCAAGTTTTACATAACCTAAACTATTCTCATCATAATAACCTGTAAAGTTTTCAAAGACATCTCAACACCACCTTCGTCATTCTTCTTCTGGTTCATCATCACTACTATTCCAATTATAAGTATAAATTCTAAATTCTCAATCTTCAAATACCAATACAGCCTGATAATCATTAGTCATATCTCATAAAAACCACCTATCTTTAAGTTCAATAAAGTCATCTGGTGAGTGGCGAATTTTTCATTCGAAAAAGTTTAGCATTTTATTCTCTTATTAAGATATAAAACTAACTCCAATATTCTTCAGCCCAATCTTCTACATAGATATATTGTCATTGCTGAAAACTCCAAGCTAACCATTCATCATTCTGTCATACTTTCATAGGAACTGTTTGTGGTATTCAAAATGTACTCCTTACATAATACTCATCAAAGTCTGGTGCTGAAAAATAATTATCATAATCATCATCTTCTAAATATCTATTGGTTGGGTATGCTGTTTCACTTAATAGAGTTCATTGAACTGCTGTATCTGTTTTTGTTTTTCTGTTTTCTTCTAGCTGTGTCAATAAGTTATCACTCCAATCACAGAATGCTCCATACTCAGCTAGCAAATCTGAATAAGCTCCATTGTTATTTACTTCTTCTACTGCTAACCTATGAGATAAATCTGACAAGCTCTTTAAATAATCTAGCAACTCTGGATTTCATATCTTATCTTTAATCTCATCATAATTCTTTTTCAAATCATCTGTTATATCTAGTCATAGATATTCAGATATGTTATTATAACTAGGAGTTTCTGTTATACTATCTATGTATTCTTTATTTTCTTCTGTTAGAAAATCATAGAAGCTAGCCTCACTCTCTGCTATCTTTTGAAGATAATCATTATACTTATCTACTATTGTCATATCTGCATTATTCATAACATTGACATCTATCTCAATGTTATAAGGTTTATAAAAATTCAGACAACCTTTATAGTCTATGTTGCCTTCCTTATCATAAGCTGTAACGACAGCCCAAGCTAATTGTCTTCAATCATTTAAACTCTTTCTAGCATTATCATCTACTCCACTCCAAAAGCAACCCATAGTATGATGAGAATGTAATACACAATTCCATAGCTTTCAATCTTCTCATCTTCTAAGCAGTTCTTCACTTAACCATTTCATTCATTCTTCTGTTGTTTCGACATCAGCAGAAACCCCTTTTTGTCAAGGGAAAATCATATCTGTCATAAGGAAAACTCCATTTCCTTGTGGCTCTACCTTACAAAAAGCTAACCACTCTGTATGTGGATATTCTTTATGTAAAGTTTTAATGTGCTCTGCACACCAATCATTTATCAAAAGATAAACATTCTCCTTGATAGAAATGTTATTGAGTTTGATAAGCTCATACATTTTATTTCTTTTTTCTTCAAGGAGTTTCTGTTCTTCTTTATTGTTTTCTCCAATCACTTTCATTTTCTTTATTTATAATAATTAAAAACTTTCCAATGTGGTTTGTTTTTCTCCTTTAGTTCTTCCTTGTACTTGAAACATTCATCATAATATTGTCATACAATATCTCTAAGTCTATCTTCTGTCATTTCTATTCGTTCATAGTTTCATCCGAAATATTCTTCATTGAAGGTATCCATTACCCTTTCAATAAAATCTTCCTTATTGAAACCGTCTGTATAAAACCAATCTCGTGTCATATCTCAATCATTCTCATCATAGTATTCATCTGTATCACTATCATAAGTAAAGTAGTCATCATAATGATATTCATAATGTTCTCTCCAATCATCATATCAATCTTCTGTGTATCAGTTAGATACATCTTCTCTCCATTCATCTAACAAATCTACATTGTTATCTATATATTCCTGCATATAGTCCCATTCAAGAGGTGTGTATCTTTTAAGCATTAGCCTATCTTCTATTCTTTTGAGATAGATTTCTCACATATCACTACTACCGATATGTATATAGTTTCTCGTACTCATCTTTATTATCGGTTAGAAGATAAAACATAATTTACCATATCACATTGAACTTTCCAAGCTAAAGGTTTATTATTACAAATATCACACACCAATGAGCCTACAATTCAAGCCATCATCAGAGCATTATGAGCTATTGCTTTCTCAGTACAAGCTACCTCTTGAACTGTGTTCTCATCTTCTGTATAACATTCCTCAAACCACCTTTCCTTTTGGAAACCATAGAAAGAAAAACACTGACTAATTCTTTTTACCATTCTGGTATCAAGAATTATCTGTCAGTTATCACAATCTTCTACAATTTGTTTTCTTGTCTCCAAGTTATCAAGAGCTAAGACAATTATATCATAGCCCTTGATATTGGAAGCTTTATACTTTGTCTTTACAATATCTATCTTTACTCCTGTCTGTTCTAATATCTGTTCTTGTAAAGCCTCAACCTTATATTTACCAATATCTTTTTCTCTATAAAATTGAGAACCTGTATTCTCAATTTCTACCTTATCAAAATCTATAACTTTAATATGTTCTATTCCTTGTTTAGCCAAACAATAGATAGCATTGCTCCCAATTCAGCCTGCACCAACGACACAAACCTTTAATTCTTTTCTTCTGTCATTGTTCTGCAAGCTAGCTTGTCTATCGAAACGGCTATCATTATTCAGCTGTTTCATCTTTTTTCTCTAAACTAGAAATAAAATTACTAATTGTACTACAACCACTAAGCCAATTGTCAAGTTCCAAATCTTTCTTGACATCTTCTAAGTGTTCTTTCATTAATTCAATCTCATTCTTTACACTATCCTTATCTTTGTTATCATTCAGATACCATAAGTAATCTCTTAACTTTGCAACAGGGTGTCTTCAATCGTGAGACATTCAAGTATCACGAGAATTGAAACCATAAGCCCAACTAATAATTAGATTAACTAATGATTTCAAATTGCAATCTTGTAAGCAATTATAAATCTCATTATCTCGATTACCCCAACAAGGATTTCACCAACTGCTAGGAGTTCCAAATCAATGAGATGAATAACCTTTACTCTTTACACTCTTATTCAAGAAATCTATTTCAATTTTTATAGGCGGTGCAATGTAATCGTTATCAGTTTTATTTGTATCTCTTACCTTTCTCCAAGGAATATCAAGATACAATAATTCATTTGCCATTTGTAAATCTATTCACTCCTTTTTAAGATTTGCTTTCATTTCTTCAAGAGTGTTCTGTGTTGAAATGATTTCATTTCAACCTCTAACTTGTGCTAATTCTATCATCTTAGCCATAAGTTCTTTCTCTAATCTCTGTCTATCAGCCCAACCTGTATTGACAACATAAAGTCATCTCATTCGTTTCTGAACTATATCACTTGTCTTAGGGAAGATAATTATTCTCTCTCCTGTGGCTTCATTCTCAGCCCACATTCTGAAAGGAATATCAATAGCTTTATCTCAAAGCATATACTTAGTGTCTTCCATTCTTACATACATAATTCAGAAGAATTTATCATTACCCTTTTCGAAGACAATATCTTTTCAGTTATATACTGCCATAAGATATTTTCCTATTGGGTTAATAATATTACTTCATTGTAAGTAAAGTGGGTTTCAATCATTATCAACCCCTGCCTTTACATAATCTCAAACGATTTCTTTAAATTGTTCTAAAGTAATACCATTCCATTCACAAATGATATTGATAATGTCATCAATATTTTTTATAGGTTCGGTTGTAGTAGAGGTATAGTTTTCTTTAATACTACTTTCTACTTTCATTCCGTTATTATTTTTATTAATATAAAAAAGGCTATCTATTACAGATAGCCCTTGTCGACAAGGAAACTATCCTTGCTTAATTTGTTTAGTTGTGATTTCCAATGTTGCATTGTTATCACTAGCATCTAACTCACTGTCAGCTGTATAAGCTAACCCACAAGAGTTGTTAGTTCATTCTTCATAATCAACTCAAGCACGAGCAAAAACTGTTCTTACAGTTTCTCCTTCATTGAAACCAACTGTTTCATCGTAAGCCGTAGCTTTAAAAAGCCTAATACTGTAGGCGAATTCGTTAGGATTTCTCATTTTCTTTCCTAATAATAATATAAAAAGCCCCTTCAAATAGGGTTATACATTAGATAACGATTTGCTATCTAATGTCAAACCTTATTTATCAGTAAACTTGATTTAGTTCATACCGAATTTGATATGCTCGTAGTTTATTGAAATCAAAATATCAATAGGTATCAGATTTCTTGTCTTTATTTTCTCACATTTCCCATAATAAATCTGCTATTTCTGATGGTGTCATTCTACTTAATAGCTCTTTTACTTGTTCTTTTATATCTGGATTTCTCATTTTCATTTCTATTACAGAATAAATCAATCCCTCTCTCATTCTTTGTATCAAAATTTAAATCATCTAGTGAAGCCCATAATATAATATTCTGCACTAGACTGATATTGAAAGCTCATATCAACAGCCACATTGTTATCATAAGTGATTGTCAAATGATACATTGTCTGTTCTTTTTCGTTCTTGATTTCAGAAAGCTTTATTTCTAATCAGTCTTTGCTATAATCTTGAACCTTTGTTATCTTGTTTTTCAAGTCCATCATTTTCTTATCTGTTAGAATGTAAAACTTAATCGTAATAGCTTATAGCATTTTCTACATTTGTCTGCATTCGTTTCTCTAATTCTTCGTCTGTTCCATTCACAACCACCTTAGTGAATTCATCTGGTAGCTCATAGATTTTTCTGTTATTACAATAGTCTATATAATAATCAAGAGCTGTCAAGAATTTTCCTAGCCCCTTTCTATACTGTTCTATCAGTCAGACTAGGGTAGCATAGTTAGTTTGTCTTACCGTTTTCATTCTCGTCATCATTACCAAATATAAAAGCTAATGTTCCTACTATAAGGAAGATAGTGAATGCTCACATTAAAACTGTCAAGCACATAGCAAGCATATCACTTCGGTCATTAATTGCTGGCATTTTCTTTTATTGTAAAGATGTAAAATCTCTCCTAACAGAGAATTTTCTAGGCTCAATTTCTCCTAGCTCATCACTATAAATTCTATTCATTACATTCGTTATTGTTCTCTCCCAATTATCTGGGCTTGTAGCATAACGATAACCACTATCGAAATATTTTACACAGCTACCTGCATTAGACAGACAACCTAGTGTTAAAACATTTCCCAAGTATCTGTTATTCAGAGTTATTGCAGCCTGTTCTATACTTTCTCGCTTTCATTCAAAACAAACCCTGTCTCATCTGTCATTATTCCCTACATTTCATAGGTTATAACAGCCTTCATTGACATAGTCTCAATTATTTCAGCCACTCGTCTCAGCTATCAGCACAGCTAATAGCATTCATTCCCTAAGATTATACTTGTTTTCAAGCTCCCAAATCTTAGAGGCATCTAGTCCATAGAGTTGGCATAATTCCTTGAACTTATCGTGGCTTGTTTTACCTTTCAGCTCAGGTATAAACTGTCCTACTCAGCTTTCGTCAACCATTCAAGGTTTCCATTCCTTGTTCTGTTCTGCTCGACTAACCCATTCTTCATCGAATGTGCAATTCCCAGCGATTAAATAATAAAATCATTCTCTGTTCTGTATTCATAATCTAATGTTATTTAATTCCTGTTTGATTTCTTCTTCACAAAATCTAGTATTGCTCTCGATTTTAAATGGAAACTGTTCTTCAGTTGGGTTGCTTTCTAATGCACTCACCGTGTTCTCTGCTATACTTAACCCTAACACTCAAACACTAGCAAGTCAAATCACAGCACCAACTACATAAGGCATAGCCCTCTGTTTTAATTCTTCTATTGTCATTTTGTTTTAAGGGAATATAAAAATAAAAAAGACAGCCCCCTTTCAAAGCTGTCCTCTTCTAATTAATTTAAAAAGCCTACTCAAAGGTTTAGCCTTCTCGCAGACATAACAAGCAGGACGGCAGGAGTCAAACCTGCACTTCTAGGAGCGACCTAGCTGTTCTCAGCAACTCAACGCGATGAGTATCGCCCTGCATATCGGACAGTTCATTGTAAATTATATCAGTTGACACCTTGTAATTATAACTGTCCTAATTCATTACAAGCTGTCCTTAACTTGTTAAGCAAAAAAAACAATTCTATGTAGCTTCGCCCTTATTCGCAAAGCTCATTAAGTGTGGTAGAACTGTTCTCGTGTGTGGTATAAGGTGGTAAAACCTTATAAATAATACTATAATTTTTTATTATAATATTATTTATAAAATTTTATCTATATATTATAATACATTAATTATAAAATATAAAACTATAAAATAATAAATAACTATTATTTTATTCATCTATATATTATAATACATTAATTATAAAATATAAAACTATAAAATAATAAATAACTATTATTTTATTCATCTATATATTATAATACATTAATTATAAAATATAAAACTATAAAATAATAAATAACTATTATTTTATTCATCTATATATTATAATACATTAATTATAAAATATAAAACTATAAAATAATAAATAAC
>Ga0310691_10004631_pt1 | contig 15389 bp, 6 predicted proteins | sample 176DNAGHGlowgp2_FD_203887 | JGI IMG/M metagenome (GOLD analysis project Ga0310691, IMG submission 203887) | Sheep rumen microbial communities from Palmerston North, Manawatu-Wanganui, New Zealand - 1766 DNA GHGlow gp2 (v2) (version 2) | ecosystem: Host-associated > Mammals > Digestive system >...
AGATAGGTGCCGATGGCGTAGAGATGGACATGGGGCCGCTGGGACAGCGTATATTGTTCGACAACAAGCTGCGCGACCCACACTTTCAGCAACTGTTCCGCCATACAGCCGACAGCATAGGCGTTAAGGTGCCTTCAATAGCAATGTCAGGCTTCTTTGCACAAAGTTTTCTGAAGCGCGAGAACTATCGTGACTTGATTAACGACTGCCTGCAAACAATGGCAGTGATGGATTCGAGAGTAGCCTTTTTGCCCTTAGGTGGCAGCGGACACGAATGGAAGGAGAAGGGCGAGGCCCGCACGGAGCTTGTGCGTCGCCTGCACGAAGTGGGCGAAATGGCTCAGCAGGCTGGCAAGGTCATCGCCATCCGTACGCAGCTAGACGCGCGCGCGAACATTAAATTGTTAAAGGAGGTCAAGAGCGATGGCATCAAGATCTACTATAATCTGCAGGATGCCGTAGACAACGGACGCGACCCTGCCAAGGAATTGATGCAGCTTGGTGCGAAACGGGTAGCCCAGATTCATGCCTCGCTGACAGACAGCGTCACCCTTGACGTAGACCCTCGTATTGACATGTATCGCATCAAAAAGACTCTCGATGAGATGAACTGGAGCGGCTGGCTGGTCGTGGAACGTAGTCGCAACGCCAAGGATGTCAAGAACGTGAAAGGCAACTATGGCCGCAACGTTGCCTATCTGAAGAAGATTTTTCAATAATCAATAATTACTAATCAAAAAAACAGCTTATGAGAAAAACAATGATGAAGGTCGGACTTCTTGGATTGCAGGGATTCGTCTTAGCATCGGTCATGTTGCTTACTGCATGTTCGAAGGGCGCCGACTGTGATGAGACTTTCACCAGTACGGTGAGAAATTCTCAGTTAACATCGCCAACGCTCACTAAAGGCAATTTCTCCCAAAAAGTGAATCCGGATGGCAGTGAAAGTATCCAAGTGTCGTGGGATGCTGTGATGGGTGCTGGTGGCTACTATTATCGTGTAGACAATGTAGATGGTCCAGAACCAGTGTTGTTAGTGGAGGGAAATACGGATAAGTCGATGCTCCTATTCCCTAAAGCTGAGGATACCAAGTATCGTGTTACGATAAAAACTTTGGGCAACGACAAGTTGGGAAATACGGGTGCTACAGATGCAACAGTATTTGCTTACAGCACGATGATTGATGCTCAGACGATTCCTGTTGGCTCAAATCTTGTAGATTTTGTTAATGCAAATATCAAGGATACCGATGATGAACAGGCTTTTGAATTGGAAGCAGGTGCTAACTACACAATTGACAAAGAGCTTGATTTTGGCCGTCATAAGGTGACTTTCCGTGGTAATAAAGTTAATAATCCAATTATCACATTTGGCATAGATGGTGTTATTCGAACAGCAGCAGGCCTGAAAATCAAGTGGATTAAGTTTGATTGTACAAATCAAAGCTCAAAGGGTGTTGTTGAATGCTCAAGTGTAGCTTATCCTGAATTGGAGACAAACAAAGCCGGATGGCCAGACAAGGCTTATTATCTACCAGATCCTATCATTTTCCAGGATTGCTGGTTTAAGAACGTCAAGATGTGTTTGTTCTTTTCTGGAGCTCGTGCCTGGGCATTGGAAGACGTTCGCATAGACAATTGTCTTGTTCAGTTGGATAACGATGGTACAAAGTTTGGTGATGCTGCTGTGGTAGGTACTTATAGTGGTACAGCATATTACCGTAATGACACACAGACTTGGAGCAGTGCGATTCGTAATATCACTATCAAAAATAGTACTATTTATAATCTAAAGGATAATAGCAAGAACCGTCTGATTCGCTTCCAGAGTAATCAGCTTGGTCGTGTATTCGACACGCAAACAGGTGGAGCAACTCTCACCAATAATACGTTTGTAAAGATTATGAGTGATAAGGAGTTTACCAACAATACACCTAACCGTGCAGAATATACCATTACATTTAATGGCAACATCTGCTACGATTGTTGGCGTTTGCAGAAATTCATGCAAGGAAACAATGTTCTGATTGTTGATATCACAACCAATACTATTTGGGGTCTTAAGAATTCTGTTGATGCCACGGATAAAACACGCTGTGCAACAGAAGAGAATGCTTTTGGTTATACTACAGTAGACGAACTGAACGCATCACTGAAAGAACTTGACCTCACAAAGGAAAATGGAGGCGTAAACTTCAAGGCTTCTGCCCCAATCTCCAGCACTATCGGTGACCCGAGATGGTTTTAATTAACGCTATTATTAAATCAATAAGGTATATACGTATGAAAAAATATATCATCCTCATGCTGATGGCTTTCGTTTCGATGGCTGTATCAGCACAGCGCACTGTCAAGGGTACGGTGGTTGACGCTAATGGCGAACCCATCATTGGTGCCACAGTGCAGGTGAAGGGCAGTGGTACAGGTACCATTACCGATTTCGACGGAAACTTTACGTTGCCTAATGTTCCATCAAAGGCACAACTCGTCGTTTCATATATTGGCTATCTCTCAGAGACTATTTCCAATTTGAATAATCCCAAGATAACGCTGAAGGAAGACTCTCAGCAGCTTGAAGAAGTTGTGGTTGTAGGTTATGGAACACAGAAGAAAGCTCACCTTACTGGTTCTGTAGAGACAGTACCTATGTCAGAAGTTACAGACTTGTCCTCTAGTGATTTGACGAGTACACTGCGTGGTTTAGTCAATGGTGTTAGTATCGAAAGTGGTGGCAACCGTCCTGGTGATGCTTCTTCACTCTCTATTCGTGGTGCAAGTAATCTAACAGCATTAGGTGTAAGTGCTCAACCTCCCCTCTATGTAATCGATGGTTTCATTCTTGATGCCAATGCTTTCAACAACCTCGATCCTTCTACTATCGAGTCTATCTCTATTCTGAAGGATGCAGCTGCCGCCGTTTATGGTGCTCGTGCTGCTAATGGTGTAGTATTGGTGACTACCAAGAAGGGTAAGCAGGGCGCTCCTCAGATTTCGTATAGTGGAACTATTGGTATCACGGGTGCTGTGGGTACACCGAAAATGTTGAATACATACGACTATGGCCGCTTGTGGAATGCCGTCCGTATGGCTGATGACACAGAAACCACCATTGACAAGCGCTATGATCTCTTTCAGGCGGACGAGCTAGCTGCGATGAGAAACTTAAATTACAACTTGTTGGACGACCATTGGAAGACGGGTGTTACTCATCAGCATAGTGTTAATGTGAGTGGTGCTACAGAAAAGGCCAACTACTTCGCTTCGATAGGCTATTTCAAACAGGATGGTAATCTTGGTAAGCTAGACTATGACCGTTGGAACTTCCGAGCAGGTACTGATGTTAAGGTAGGTAAGTGGATAAAGGCTTCGCTGGCAGTATCTGGTGACTATGGTAAGAAGAATAGCCCACTTATGAAGGTACAAAGCACAGGTAAGGATAAGGACTATCAGTCGCTGCTTACGCATCCTGGTTACATTCCTGAAACCCTCAATGGTTATCCCATGGCCAAATATGGTATTACCAATGGCGAGTTGGCTACTAATCAGACCTATAATTATGAATATCTGCAGAATTCAAGTGACTATCAGCGCACGATGACCTCTAATATCTATATTAGTGGTGCCGTCGATTTGGACTTAGGCTTCGTTGAAGTACTCAAAGGCTTGAAAGCTCGCATTAGCTATTCGAAGGCTATCAGCTCTCAGAAGAGTAATGAGTTTGGTACTCAGTTTGCTATCTATCGTTTAAATCAGCGTACTGGTAGCGGAGAGCACCTCTATACAGCACTGCCTGGTGCAGAAGATTTCTATAATAATACCATATTGGCTGACACCAATTTCCTATTGGGTCATAACAATGCTAAAGTATCGAATGGTACTGATGGTGGATATCTGCAACGTACTATGAACCGTTCGGATAACTATCAGATTAACTTTACACTGACCTATGCTCGTCAGTTCGGTCCTCACAGTGTCAACGCGTTGTTCTCTATTGAGAAATCGGAGTCAGAATATGAAGATCTGCTTGGTCAGGGAACTAAGCCCTACGAATTCTCTACAGGTCAGTCGAACTCTATTGATACGAACAATGGCGGTGTGACATCTTCTACATGGGGACGCACAGAAAGTGGCCAGTTGTCATATATCGGACGTGTGAACTACAACTATATGGATCGTTACCTCTTTGAGTTCTTGATTCGTACAGATGCTTCGCAGAAGTTCCATCCTCGTAACTACTGGGGTGTATTCCCATCAGTATCTGCTGGTTGGATTGTTAGCGAGGAAAAGTTTATGAAGAATGTGAAGTGGCTTGACTTCTTGAAGGTTCGTGCATCGTTTGGTTTGACTGGTCGTGACAATATCGCTGCTTGGCAGTGGATGCCAACTTATAGCATCGCACTTGACAAGGGTGCCATCTTTGGCGACGATGGTGTCGCAGGTAGTCATATTACCGCTAATAATGGTGCTCGTATCAATGAGGATATGAAGTGGGACAAGTCTTATAAAGGTAACATCGGTCTTGACTTCAGTGTACTGCAAGGCCGCTTAGGTTTCAACTTAGATGCCTATTATGTATGGGATCGCGATATGTTGCTCTCGTTTAGCGGCACTATTCCTACAACTGTTGGAGCTTCGGGTGCCCCACAGAATTATGGTGAAATGAATAGTTGGGGTACTGAAATCTCCGTAACCTGGCGTGACAAGATTGGTAAGGACTTCAAGTACAAGGTGCAGCTGAATACTGGTTTCTCCGATAATAAAGTTCTTAAGGCAGAGTGGCCTGATAGAGACTTCTTTATGAAACTTATTGAGGGTGAGCGTACAGACCGCGGTCAGTGGGGTTATCAGTGCTTGGGCATGTTCCGTAGCTATCAGGATATCGAAGAGTATTTCAAGCAGTACAACATTACGAAGTATATGGGCATGACTAAAGATGAGGTGCGTCCAGGTATGCTGATATATAAGGATGTGCGTGGACAACTGAAAGCAGATGCAGACAACTATCAGGGTGCCGACAAATATGATGAACCAGATGGTATCGTCGACGGTCTTGACCTTGTTAGACTTTCTGACCGTAGCAATCCCTATCATTTCACATTGAATTTGAATGGTGAATATAAGGACTTCTCATTGACTGCACAATTGGGTGCCAGTTGGGGCGGTTATAGCTTTGTGCCAGGTAGTGCTCTTGCACCAAATGATGGCGTATCGGCAAACAACAACCTAGGTTACAAGCGTCTGGAATATGTCAATATGCCATCGTTCTGGAATCCTGACAATATGTATGTTTATGAGGATATCTATGATGCAGCAGGTAACTTATTGCAGGCAGCTAACCACGAAGCAGCTTATCCTAACCTACGTTGGGCCAGTGTCAATAGTCAAACGTCAAGCTTCTGGCGCGTTAGTGGTACGCGCATTACGCTCAACCGCGTAACTTTGGCCTATAAGATTCCGAAGAGTATCTGTAAGTTTGTTGGCATTGCTTCTGCCCGTGTTAATGTGACTGGTCAGAACCTGCTGAGCCTCTATAATCCCTATCCCGACAACTTCATCGACCCGATGATGAGCTATGGTACCTATCCCGCACTGCGTAAGTTCACCATTGGTCTTAACGTATCATTCTAATTTAACGTGAAGTCTATGAAAAGAATATTTAATATAGGTGTACTTCTGCTCGCTGTAGCAGAAACCTTCGTGATGAGTAGTTGTAGTGATCAGTTCATTGAGGACAAGAAGAACTTCACCAACACATCTACTGAAATCTACGACTATTATACTGGTGCAGATGGTCGTATTAATGAGATTTATCGTATTTCACTGCCAAACATCCAAGCAGGTGGTGGTCAGATATGGCAGTACAATAGCGTAGGAAAGAAAGACAATCATTCACAGGCCACAGAAGAGTACTATGGCTTCAGTACATTCCTGGATCCTACCGCAGAGATGAATACGGTGACTGGCAAGAGTCAGAATCCGGGCTATTTTGGTTCTTCTTGGGCTCGCATGCGTGAAATCAACGAGGTCATCCGCGGTATCTCTAATGGTAAGCTTTCTCAGGAAGAGAAAGATGAGCTGCTAGGACAAGCATACTTTATCCGCGCCTGGTGCTACTACATGTTGTTCCGTTATTATGGCAGTATACCTATTGTGACAGAGGTGCAGAATCCTGTTCCAGAAGCTGTCACACCACGCTCTAGTGCAAAAGAGGTATATAATTTCATAATTTCGGAACTCAACACCGCTGCCAATATGCTAAAGAAGCGTACTGTGGAAAGCAAGTGGTCTGCTGATAACTGGGGTCGTGTAACCACAGGTACCTGTTTGGCATTGAAGCATCGCGTCATGATACTTTGGGCTAGTCCGCTCTTCAATCGCGATAATGAACCGAGTCGTTGGCAAGCAGCCTATGATGCAATCAAAACCGACCTACCGACCATTGATGCTTGTGGCTATGGCTTAGCCTATGAGGGCAATCCTGGTGTAAATGGTAAGGGATGGGCTAACATGTTCCTTGACATTGTAGACAATCCAGAGGGTGTCTTTGTGTCGTGTTATAATACCAAGACACCAGACCTGACACCAGACTATCAGCGCAACAACCTGTGGGAACAACAGGCTCGTCCGGCTAATACTTTGGGCAACAATGGTCAGACGCCTACTGATGTGATTATTGACCTATTCCCCATGAAGGATGGTAAGCGCCCTGCTAGCTATCAGAACTACACGGTATTGGCAGCGTCGAGCATTCCCTATGATTCAAAATATCCATTTATTGATCGTGATCCGCGTTTCTATCGTACCTTCTCGTTCCCTGGAGAATACTGGCGCTTTGATGGTGATCCCAATACGAGAAGCAGTTTCAATCCTTATACGGGTGACAAGTACATTCTTTGGAACTATGTTTGGTATAATGATGCAACCAAGTACGACAAACCTGATGTGGGCAGTAATGATCATTTTGGTGCAGATAATCTGCTGACCAATGTTCATGGTATGTATATCCGCAAGTTCTCAGACGACCTCGATATTCGTAGTGGTGTAAAAAACTATAACTACAATACAGCAGGTAAGAATGTAGGTTTCCGTGAGTGCAAGACAATGACGATGGAGATTCGTTATGCTGAAGTTCTGCTCAACTATGCGGAGGCAGCCTGTGGTGTAGGTGAATATGGTGTGGCTGTAAATCTGCTGAAGCGTATACGTATGCGTGCAGGTATTGAAGCTGGCGATGATGGACTCTATGGTATTGATGTCGCTGCACAAAGTAATGCCGCTGCTTGTATGGCTGCCATTCTCTATGAACGACAAATAGAATTTGCATATGAGGGTAAGCGTTTTGAGGATATGCGCCGTTGGCTTCTCTTCGATGGTGGAAAAGACTTTACCTCTATCGGGGCCAAACCTCTCACAGGCTGGGGTGGTAACACATGCACATGGCTTGGTTTCCAACCTTATGGACTAAATAATAATGTTCGTAATGACCAGATTGAGTTCCGCTTGAAGAATGAATTGAATTATACCGATGGTACGAGTGGACGTACTTGGACAGGTGATGTTACAGCCGATCAAGCCACTAAAGACCAAACAAATCCAGATCCACTACTGAAGGCCGGTATGGGTGGACTAACTCGTACAGAACGTGATGCTTATGCTGTTGATATCAACGAGAAGGTGATTACTACACCGTTGGCTACACAACTTGAGAATTTGAAGCAGTTCTATAGCACGTATTTGATTCGTAAGACTTTGAAGGGTGATAGCTATGATGCAGCAACAGGCACACAGCCCGAGTACAACAAGTGGTATGCTCGCTATTACTTCTGGGGACTCACTCAAGATGAGCAGATTAAAAATCCTACTCTGCCCCAGACCGTAGGTTGGGAAGACTACTATAAGAGTGGAACAAACGGAACTTATGATCCGCTAGCTGAATAAAAGTTCTGTAGTTCTTTGACCGAGGTCAAAGTGTGGAAATGTATTACAAATCTTTGAAAAGTTCGTCTTAGTTAAGACGGACTTTTCTTTTGGCATTATTTGACTTAGAAATCAGAAAATACTAATATTATAAAACTAATAGCTTATGAAGATGAAAAAATTAACAAGAGCTCACAGGCAGATAGCTTGGCTGATGGTTGTGGGCGTGTTGGTGACAGCATGTACGAAAGGCTACGATTTGGATCCGGGCTTTGAGTCGCTTGTCCAAAATTCCACACTCTCGACCTTGTCGCCTGACGACATCACTTGTAAGTCGAGCACTGATGGCTCAAAATTTACCTTTGAATGGCTAGTGATCCATGGGGCAGGAGGATATGAGGTGAAGCTCTTTAACGTCAGCGACCCAGACAATCCTGTTCTTGTAAAAGCCGACACGGTGGATGCTTGTCATGTGGATATGCCACGTGAGGACGACACCAACTACATGGTGACGGTGCGTGGATTGAATAACCCGAAATTAGGCAATGTTGAAAAGTCGGAAGCCACAGAAAAGAAGTTTTCTACTTTCTCTCCAACCTACTGCACCATCGAACACGATAAATATACTGACTTGAAGACGTATTTTGATGAGAATCCGTTGCGTACTGATACTACAGGTATGCTATGCATTGATTTGGAAGGTGGCAAAGAGTACACCTTGTCTGGCGATATTGATTTTGGTGGACGTTACATTACCATCCGTGGTAACAATAAAAACTCACATGCTAAGCTTACACTTGCTGCTGGAGCTAAGTTTGTTACCTTCGGTTCGTTCTATATGAAGTATATGGATATAGACTGTAGCAATACGTCAAAAGCAATAGTAGAACTTAGCGAAACTCCAGACGATTCTCTTAAGAATCATGTAGGAACTTCAGGTTACTTCTTTATTGAAGATCCTATTGTCTTCCAATCGTGCAATATCCAGAATCTTGAGTCGTATGTTATTTCTGATGCAGCAAAATATGTCGTTCGTGCACTGACGCTGAATGATTGTATTGTGCAAATCGTTCGCGACAGCAGTACTCCTAACTGGGCCAATCCAATCATTAATCTGAAGAAGTCATCTTATGTTACTGACTTCTTGGTGAAGAATTCTACCATCTACTCTAAAATACGACTCACGAACGCTCCCTTCCTGACCTACAATGGACGTCCGAAGGAATTGAACGATGAATCAGAGTTGCAGAAGATTTCCTTTGTTAGCTCAACGCTATATAACCTCTCTTACGGCAATAATTTCCGTGGTGATACGCGTACTCAGGGACAGAAGTCCAACTATTTCACAGTCGAGAAGTGTATCATCGTAGACTGCGGTAAGAAGAACTTTATTAATAGTCTTATCCGTCAGTTGTCAACGAACCCCACAGTAAGCTATTATAAGAACACTTATTGGTGGAATGGCGAGAATGTCAAGGAGTCACAGGTCTGTGATGGTGGCGACCGTTCAGGAACAGCTCTTGATACAGATCCGGCTTTCTTGGATCCCGCTGATGATGACCTTACTCCGCAAGGTGAAGACCAGATTCTCAACCAGACAGGTGATCCACGCTGGTACAATGCAGATAAATAAATAACGGAACCCCAAACAAATTAAAGTATGAAAAAATCGATTATGATCTTGTGCCTTGGCTTCCTGTTTGCAGTGACAGCTATCGCACAGAACCAGACATATAAGGGACAGGTGGTCGACGAACAGGGCGAACCTATCATTGGAGCCACCGTTGCACCTGCAGGCGATAAGTCGAAAGGTGTTATTACCGACCTGGATGGAAACTATACCATTATGGTTCCCAAGAACACCAAAGTGACTATTACCTATATTGGATACCTTCCCCAGACGGTTGTGGCAGGCTCTAATGTCAAACTGCTTGAAGACCGTCAGTCACTGGAAGAGGTAGTGGTAACGGGTTACGGTTCTCAGAAAATGAAGAACGTTACAGGTGCCATTGAGAGTATCAATGCTGAAGAATTGAAAGACCTTAATGTCACCAGTCTTGGTGAAGCCCTTCGCGGTATGGTGAATGGACTGCATGTAAGTACCTCGTCCAGTACACCAGGTTCTGCTGCACACCTGACAATCCGTCAAAGTTCACAGTTGGCTAAGAATTGGGGTAGCATTAATGCTAAGTTCTCTGAACAGGACGATACACCTCTTTATGTTATCGATGACTTTATCTCTTCAGAGAGTGCTTTCAACAACCTTGATATGAGTGAGGTAGAGAGCATCTCTGTCCTGAAGGATGCTGCTGCTGCCATTTATGGTGCACAGGGTGCCTATGGTGTTGTGCTGGTAAAGACAAAGCGTGGTAAACAAGGTACACCAAAAGTAAGCTACAGCGGACAGTATGGTTTTACAGGTCGTTTGTTTAAGCCCAAAATGATGAGTTCTTATGACTATGCACGTACTTGGAATGCCTATATGGGTACAGCTACCGATGCTCAGGACGAGACCCGTATGCGTGATTATTTCCAGTATGACGAATTGGAAGCGCTCAAGAATGTCAACTACGATTTGTTGGATGACTATTGGAAGATAGCAGGCACCTATCGTCATAGTGTCAATGTGAATGGAGGTACTGAGAAAGCGACCTATTTTGCAGGTATTACCTACAATACACAAGATGGTAATTTGGGTAAGTTGGACTATAAGCGTTGGAACTATCGTGCTGGTGTAAATGCCAACATCAGCAAATGGCTGAAAGCATCATTACAAGTATCAGGTAACTATAGCGACAAAACAACCCCACGCAACCGCTATACGGGTAATTTGGGTAATACCGACGATGGTGACTATGCTTTGTTGTTGCAGCATCTGCCCTTCATCCCTGAGACCATTAATGGCCTGCCTATTATACACTCTGGCATGCAAAACGCTGATGCGACGACGTACACCAATATGTACAACTATTCAGCTATTCAAAACTCTCCTGACTATACTCAGAATACAAGCAACAGTTTTCAGGCCCAGGCAGCATTGGAATATGACTTTAGCTGGATTAAACCTTTGAAAGGTCTTTCTGCAAAGTTCACTTATTCGAAGAGTTTCTCTAATAGCGAGAGTGATATGATTGCGACCAAGATGAATGTCTATCGCATGAAGGCTCGTGGCGGCTCTGCAGGACACCTATATACTGGTGAGGGTATTAGCTTGGCTGAAGAAAATTTTCCAGAACTGACAATGGACAATGGCAATCAGGTGCGTCGTACGATGACTCGTAGTGAGAGCTATCAGATGAACTTCATTCTGAACTATGCCCGTAAATTTGGCAAGCATGACATTAGCGCACTTTTCTCTATTGAGAAAGGTGAGAGCGAAAGTCGAGACCTAATCGGTACTGGTAAGAACCCGTTACCCTTTACTGATGGACAAAGTAATTCGATGACTGGGGACGAGAATGGTGACATGACAGATTCGGAATGGAGTCGTTCTGAGTCTGGACGTATGTCATATATCGGTCGTCTGAATTATGCTTACGATGATCGCTATCTTTTCCAGTTCTTAATTCGTTCAGATGCATCTACAAAATTCCATCCCGATAACTATTGGGGCACCTTCCCCTCTGTTTCTGCTGGTTGGGTCATCTCCGAAGAGCCCTGGTTCCCAAAGGAGAAGACTGGTATTGGTTATCTGAAACTGCGTGCCAGCTGGGGTCTTATGGGTCGTGACAACATCAATGCTTTTATCTGGCAGACCCGTTATGGTCGTGATGCTGCTCGAGGTGCAGTGTTTGGGACAAGTATCGGCAACCATGAAGGCTATGGTATGACTATCGAGCAGGGTGGTGCTAACCGTGAGGCACATTGGGATAAAACCTATAAGACCAATGTCGGTATTGATATGCGTATCATCCAGAACAAGTTGTCCATTAACTTCGATTTATATAAGGACCGTGGCCGTGAAATCTTCTCTACCTATCAGGGTGAGGCCGGTTATCCGTTCACTGTTGGTGTGAAGCCTGTTCCTGAGAACTATGCCGAATTAGATACTTGGGGCTTCGAACTCTCTTTGGGTTGGAAGGATCGTATAGGTAAGAATTTCTCATATTGGGCAAAGCTGTCTACGGGCTATACCGATAACGAGGTAAAAAAAGCAGCAAATATTGCTAATCCCGATCGCGATGATATTCGTGTAGGCCATCGCAAAGATATGGGCCAATGGGGATATTCCTGCATCGGCATGTTCCGTAGCTATCAAGATGTTGAGGAGTATTTTGACCGTTACCTGAAGAAGCCTGACGGTTCTTACGGTACTTATCTTGGACTGACTAAAGACGGTGTACATCCTGGTATGCTCATCTATCGCGATATCAATGGTGCATGGGATACTGAAAAGCAGGCCTATAACCCTGAGCCCGATTATAAGGTTGATGAATGTGATATGGTTCAAATTTCCGAGTTCAGTCAGAATCCCTATGGTATGACACTGAACTTTGGCGGTGCTTATAAGAGCTTCTCGTTCTCTGCACAGCTTGGGGCTAGCTGGGGTGCCTATGGTTTTGTTCCTGGTACAGTACAGAAGTCTGCTGCCAACATGGAGTACTATAATATTCCTTCATTCTGGAAGGATATGTATGTTTATGAAGACGTATTGGATGCTACTGGCAAGGTCATTGCATCTGCCAATCGTGACGGCTCTGTGCCCAATATGCGTTACAACAGTGTGAATGCTCAGCCTTCAACTTTCTGGCGTGTCAATATGGCTACAATATCACTGACACAGATAGCTGTTGCCTATGAATTCCCAAAGAAATGGATTAATCCATTGGGAGTAAGTAGTGCACGTATAAACGTAACTTGCCAGAATGCGATGAACTTCCTTTCACCAAACTATGGTGACGCTTGGGACAGCTGGGGCGGCAACTATGGCTACTATCCACAACTGCGTAAATTTACAGTAGGTGTAAACGTTTCATTCTAAATCAAAAACACTATGAACAAATATATAATCAAGGCAGGAAAACTTGCATTAGTAGTGACAGTCGTCGGTCTAGCAGCTTGCTCCGATAAATTCCTGGAGGAGAAAAAACTGTATGGTAAGTATAGCGATGCGACAGTCTACAATAATTATGAGACAGCTCAAAATCGTATCGATAATTTCTATTATCAATTGTTGCCTGGTCAGAAAGAAGGCGATGGCATGTATGCAGATATTGTCAGCACGGGTTCAAATGATGATGATGCTTGCAGTACTGAAGAATATGCTGGTGTCTCAGCTTGGGAGGACAATACTAACATTTTGGACTATCAAATTCTGAACAGCAAGAAGTGGGATCATCTCTATGTAGAATTCAAGGAGAATAGTCCTTATGGACAGATACGCAATATCAATGATGCTATCGATGGACTCCAGAACCATTCTACGCTGTCGGATAATGAGAAAAACGAGTTGTTGGGTCAGGCTTACTTCTTCCGTGCTTGGCGTTACTTCACAATGGTGCGCTGGCATGGTGGTGTGCCTATCATCAAAGAGGTACAGAATGCTCTCTATAGCAAGAGCATGGATGGTAGCCTCATCGTTCATCGCTCTACGACAAAGGAGTGTATTGACTTCATTTGCGAAGACTTGGACAAGGCAGCTGAGTTGCTACCGGCACAATGGGGCCGTGTTGCCAGCAATTGGGGGCGTGTTACCAAGGGTACAGCTTTGGCACTGAAAGGTCGTGCATTACTGTTATGGGCAAGTCCCTTGTTCAATCGTAGTGATGAACCAGCACGTTGGGAGGCCGCCTATCAGGCTAATGAAACTGCTCGCAAGGTATTGGAGGAAAGCGGCTATGGTTTGGCTTATGAGAACAACCCAGGTGCTGCCACTGAGAGTGCTGCCAACTGGGGAAAAATGTTCCTCAACGTACAGGGTTCTGATGGTAATGTCAACGAAGCAGTCTTTGTAACCCTCTATAACAACTTGAGCAAGCAGAGCGACAATTCAGAGAAGAACAATGGTTGGGAGCATGGTATTCGTCCTAAGACTGCGTCTGGTGGTGGCGGTAAGAGTGCAACGGCTGAGATTGTAGACCTTTTCCCGATGGCTGATGGTAAAAGACCAGGTGCTTCAACAACATATAACTACGACAAGAAGGCATTCTTTGCGAATCGTGACCCACGTTTCTATCGTACGTTTGCCTTCCCTGGCGTGAAATGGACGTTCGATGGTAATCCCAAAGATCTGTTAACGGCACAGTTGAATGATTTGGTCTATCCCAACATAACTCTTAAGGATGGTTACCCTTACAATGGTGCTGATTATGTGTTGTGGAGTTATGCTTGGTATAAGGATGCTACTAAGCAGGACAGTGAGACGAGTTCTGGCTGGTATGCCGATGCTTTGGCTGACTCACGTCGTTCTGTATATGTTCGTAAACGCAGTGATGATTCACAGCTTAACGCAGGTAGTCCTATGTATATTTATGTAGACAACAATGGAAAGTGCAGCTTTAGCCAGTCAGGTGCTCCTTATATGGAGATGCGCTTTGCAGAAGTGTTGCTGAACTTGGCAGAATGTGCTGCTGCCACTAATCGCGGTCAGGAGGCTCTTGATTTGCTCAAGCGAATTCGTTCGCGCGTCTATGATCCAACAACCGTAGATGCAGACTATGGCTTGGTTAACGGCAGTCGTGCAGAGAATATTGAACAGGTGCTTTATGAACGTCAGATAGAGTTGGCTTATGAAGGAAAACGTTTCGAAGACATGCGTCGCTGGTTGCTTTTTGATGGTGGTGTTGGTCAGGCAGCTCTCAGTCCAACATGGGAAGTAAAGGGCTATGGTGGTGATACGTGGACATTCCTTGGCTATAAAGATGCTGACAGACCAAATAAGTATGGCAAAAACCATATCATTGAGATGTATGCAAAGGAACTCGCTGCAAAGGACGAGGATAATGGTTCGGACCCGATTTTGGCAGCAGGCATCAATCGTCCGTCTCCTCTCGACCTGTCGAAGCGTGCTGATGGTGAGCAGGCATTGATAGACTTCTATACCAATAATCTTGAACGTAAAGATCGTTTGGAAGATAACAATACTGATAAGGTGCCGACCTTCCAACCATTCTATTACTTCCTTGGACTCTGCTATTCTGCCATGTATAATGATGCAGCATTGATACAAACTATCGGTTGGGAAGATTATTCTCATGGCGGTGATGGTCGTTACGACCCGTTGGAAACAGATCCTGCCAAGTTGGTCATTGATACACAATACGGCAAGTAGTATTTAGTGACAATTCTTTGAAAAGTTCGTCTTATATATAAATATACGTATATGAGACGAACTTTTCTTTTGGCATTATTGGGATTTGCTTTCTCATCAATGCAGGCTCAGTCGTTGGTAGAGACGCAACGACAATATCTGAGTGGACATGGGTGCGATGATATGGTGCAGTGGGACTTCTTCTGCACTGATGGCCGAAATA
>Ga0310691_10004632_pt1 | contig 15388 bp, 16 predicted proteins | sample 176DNAGHGlowgp2_FD_203887 | JGI IMG/M metagenome (GOLD analysis project Ga0310691, IMG submission 203887) | Sheep rumen microbial communities from Palmerston North, Manawatu-Wanganui, New Zealand - 1766 DNA GHGlow gp2 (v2) (version 2) | ecosystem: Host-associated > Mammals > Digestive system >...
TCGTCACCTTTATCATACATCTGACCAAGTTTCAAAGCTGCACTCTTACTCCCATTATTACAGAGTTCTTGAAGAATTGCAGGGTTTTGAATGGGATTGGTGACATCGACATCAGGACTCCCAATGGCAATAAGAATCTCTCTACGAATCCACCACACGGCAAAAGCAATAAAACTAAAACCACGACTAGCATCATATTTCAAGGCGGCTTTCGCCAGACCTTCGCGACCAGCCTTGAGTAACTCTTCCAGCGAAAGGCCTTTGTTCTGATACTGTATGGCAACACTCACAACGAACCGTTCGTTGTACTTTATCAGCTTCTTCAGCTCGTCGCAGTCTGCACCCTTCTGCTGTATAGCCTTTGACAACTCAATTTCCTCTTCGATACTGAGCAATGGTGTCTTACCAATCTCAGTTAAATACTTGTCTAATTCTTTGTTGTCCATAATCATTCTTTTTTTGTTTTGTTACAATACCAATATAGACATGTGGGATGAAAAATTCAAATTTTAGTTTCATGGGTTAGGCAGCAAGAGCCAAAGGCTCCTGCTGCTTGGTGAGGTGGAAGTGTTTGGTCATTTTATTGAGGAGGGCGTTGGTCCCAAAACTGTCGAGGTCGAAGATAGTGAGGGCATAGACCCCGTTTTCGACAGAAGGGGTGAAGAAGACTCTTTTGTTGGTTATGTACTTTTGGATCTTGTTGAAATAGTTTTTTGAACTGGTGCGAATTGTTGTTGTCATATTCTTATGTTTTAAATTGATTACGCAAAGAATATAGTCACAAACAGCAAATAATTCAATTATCACCTCAACTTTTTTTCATTTCCTCCATTTTCTGTTTCAGCTTTTGCATTATCGACTCAGGCACTTTCTTACCTGGAGGGAATACTTTGTAGCACTCTACATGCTGATGGGTGTCACCCTCACCAAGCGCATTATATACCAAATAGCAGTCATCGCTTTCGTCCATTTTGAACGGACGGTCATAGTTTTTCTCCCGCCATCTCTGTTTCAACTCCTCAAATCTCTCAGGAGTCGGAGGTAGCATCCCCACGATTGCCAGTTCGACCTCATCATAGCCAACCACCTCAACGATGTCGCCCACCTGAAAACGGATATCCTCAAAGGGACGTCCAAAGAAATCACCATGCGCATTGGCCAAAGAATGGTCATTCGCCTCGCCATTGGCATTGTACGACCACCATAGCGGATGATAATTGAAATCTGGCAGTTCTTTTTGCAGAATCTGTTGACTGTTTATCAGGTAGCCTAAACACTCTTTCGAATAGTCTCGGCCCCAACTCTGATATCTATCCTTCTCATCCTTTATATAGAGCCGCATGCAATCCTCGGCATCCTTCAGAGTATCAAAGACCCCTATTCTCTGCGGATGCATCCTCCGTTTGGGGTATCGCTGTCCCCAAACGGATATCTGCTGTAGTTCATATACTTCTTTTTTCATTCAGATTTCTACATATAATCAAAAACGGCATCCCAAGACCTTTATACTACAGGATTAGAAGGATGCCAGCCAGTCTCCGGCGTCGGAAGAAGCTTTCCACGACTGGTTCACTTTGTGAATATGCTTCTTTATCTTTATTCTTCTTCCTTTGGCAAGGGCTCCTTTTTGGCGAATTGGAGATAATTGACCACGCAACGATACGCTACTGTATAAACGAGACGGGTATCATAATGTTCATAGATTTCAAACCACTCTCCATCGTTGTAAGGGCTTTCATATTGCTCTGCTTTGAAAACCAATCGATCATTCTCATCCACTCCGATGGCACAAATATGAATAGTTCCATCTTCTCCATTTACCTGCTCTACATGAAACATTCCAGACATATCTTGCCATGCATCGCTTTCTTCATTAATACTGAGGTCAAAATCAATATAACGCCCATTGGGGTTGTTTTTAAGAATTTGAATACATTCCTCTTTTGCCATCTGCTCGACAGTTTCAATCTGTTTAAAATACTTTTCTGAGTCCATAATTTTATGTCTTTAGTTTATAATCTGGTTGCAAATATATGCATTTATTTTGAATGGAGCAAATAATAATCGGAAAAACTGCTTAAGCAGCGAGAGCCAGAGGCTCCAGCTGCTTGGTGAGATGGAAGTGTTTGGTCATTTTGGCGATGAGAGAGTTGGTTTCGATGCTGTCGAGATCGAAGATGGTGAGGGCATAGACCCCATTGTTAAGTGATGGAGTGAAGAAGACTCTTTTGTTGGTGATGTACTTCTGGATCTTGTTGAAATAGTTTTTTGAATTGGTGCGAATTGTTGTTGTCATATTCTTATGTTTTAAATTGATTACGCAAAGAATATAGTCACAAACAACAAAAAATTCAATTATTACCCCAACTTTTTTCATTTAACGAAAAACGGCATCCCAAGACCTTTCTTCTACAGGATTTGAAGGATGCCCGCCAGTCTCCGGCTTCGAGAGAAGCTATCCACAACTGGTTCTGCTTTTTAGTTTACCATTTGCTTACAAAGTATCAAAGTGAACTAGGAACACTAGAGTTTAGCAACAACTTCATTGTAGGCTTGTTGGACGAGCTTTTTAAATCGGGTGATGTACTCTACATATTCTGGAGCCTGCTTGATGTACCAAGCAATGGCACTCAGGGTGAGCATCGAAAACTTGATATCATAAGGCTCATGAAAATTCGAAGATGAATCGAAAAATTCTTCGTCATCAGCAATGGGATATAGGTGGCATTGATAGGGTGTCTGATTGTTTAACCAATGATCTTTGAGAAGAATGCGACAGTTCTTGTACTCTATGACTAAATTAATTTTCCCATCTGCATAAGCCTTCGCTTCTTGCAGGCCATGACTGTCGAGATAAGGACGCAGAACCGATTCAACGTATTCTTGAGGCGATTTTACAATACTTCCCCATTTATTCTTTTCCCATACACTGAAAATGAGACTTTTATTATTCCTATCCGCGTGACTGATGGCATCTAAGGCATTTTTGACTGCCTTCATCCATGGGCGAAGGGCAAATTCCTCCATATCTTCTATTGCAGGAAAGAAATCAAGCTGCTTTTTCTTTTTCATCAGATAGGTTTGTACTTTTGTGGGGATTTCCTCATCTTCCCACAATTGGTATTCGAGTTCATCTATAGTGAGTCCATTAATTGCCTGCAGTTTCATGCCCTTGAGATAATACATCAGTTCCTCTTCCCTAAGATTCATTTCTCCATCCATCTCCATCAGCAACGTGGCGATATCGAGTGTGTAGAATCTCGTCTCCTCCATATGCCAAGGATATTTGCTGGCCAATTGCGTGGTGGGCACAATCGTATAAAATCCAAAGGGAACACCTTCCGTGGAGAAACGCTTGATGGCCATAATAGCCTTTCCATAGGAGATGTTGATAATCTCGACATTTGGGAAAAGCGCGTCTTTGACGCTGCTGTGGCTGACTTCATACTTGAATTCATCAAGATTGGCACCTTGCTGCAGAAGTGCCTCACGCAATCCGGATTCAGAGAAGTGAATCACACCACTTTTCCATTCTACAAGTGGATTCTTCTGAGTAAAATGCGCTACTTCATACTTGTAATATGAAAAGCCCTGGGTCTTGTCGAAGGTCTTGTAAACATCTTCCCGGATTTCCTCTGCTTCCATATGTGAATTGATCTTTCTTGCGAGTTTGTCTTCCCAAGACTTGCGACGTTTCTTCGCTTCTTTTTCCCAATACTTATTAAAATCTTTCATACTCCAAAAATTACTTGTAAAGTGCAAATATACGCAATTATTTTGAATGGAACAAATAAAATTCGAAAAAACTGCCTAAGCAGCGAGAGCCAGAGGCTCTTGCTGCTTGGTGAGATGGAAGTGTTTGGTCATTTTATTGAGGAGGGCGTTGGTCCCAAAACTGTCGAGGTCGAAGATGGTGAGGGCATAGACCCCGTTTTCGACAGAAGGGGTGAAGAAGACTCTTTTGTTGGTTATGTACTTCTGGATCTTGTTGAAATAGTTTTTTGAACTGGTGCGAATTGTTGTTGTCATATTCTTATGTTTTAAATTGATTACGCAAAGAATATAGTCACATACAATAAAAAATTCAATTCTTATCCCAACTTTTTTTCATTTAACAAAAAACGGCATCCCAAGACCTCTATACTACAGGATTAGAAGGATGCCTGCCAGTCTCCGGCTTCAGAAGAAACTATCTACGACTGGTTCTGATAGCATAACTAACGCAATTTGGTTTCTTTCATCTCTATTTCGAGATTAGGGAATGCTTGTCGCAGGGCATAGAGCAATGGTTCCATCTTGTTAGCTTCGGCATGGAGGACGATACACCCAGGATCATCTGTGTTCATCGTTAGCAGGTTGCCGTCATAGTAACGTGAGCCAACGAGCGTCTTCATCAGGATGTTCATTGGAATGTAGAGACCAAACTCATTACAGGCATCACCATATTTTTGAGTCAACTCGTCAACGAGGGTTTTAACAGCTGCAAGTTCCTGAGCAGAGCCTTTCAGGAAGTAGTCTGCTTCGTGCGGATCTTCCTCTTCTGGCTCATATTTATATTTCTTGCCAGCCAGTTTGAAATATTCTCTGGCTCTCAGTGGATGTCGGAAGATACCGTTCTCTTCGTCACCTTTATCATACATCTGACCAAGCTTCAAAGCTGCACTCTTACTCCCATTATTACAGAGTTCTTGAAGAATTGCAGGGTTTTGAATGGGATTGATGACATCGACATCAGGGCTCCCAATGGCAATAAGAATCTCTCTACGAATCCACCACACGGCAAAAGCAATAAACTTAAAACCACGACTAGCATCATATTTCAAGGCGGCTTTCGCCAGACCTTCGCGACCAGCCTTGAGTAACTCTTCCAACGAAAGACCTTTGTTCTGATACTGTATGGCAACACTCACAACGACCCATTCGTTGTACTTTATCAGCTTCTTCAGCTCGTCGCAGTCTGCACCCTTCTGCTGTATAGCCTTTGACAACTCAATTTCCTCTTCGATACTGAGCAATGGTGTCTTACCAATCTCAGTTAAATACTTGTCTAATTCTTTGTTGAACATAATCATTTATTTTTTGTTTGTTATGTTCTCAATATAGACAGACGGAAAGAAAAATTCAATTTACGAGCCATGTTTTTTTTCGAGGCGGGCTACTTAACAGGAATTAACCTGATCTTTCCTTCCTGAATAGCATGGATGAGGCGGACTTGTTCTTGCTCGCTTTCCTCTGTCATCAGATCGAAAGGATGGCCATCGGCTTCTGTCTCAGCGAAGTACTTGCCATCGGCATCGTTCTTCAGATAGAGTTCGCAACCAGGTTCTTCGGCTTTGTAGTAGATACGGAGCGATGGATAAACAGTTTTCATCAACCGAGTGACTTCATAGCAAGGCGTCCAAGCCGTTTCGAAAGCCATCAGCAGTTTTCCGTCTTGACGTTCAAGTTCTATCCAGATTCCTCGACACAGCACGTCTTCTGGATTTTTACCCAAGGCTTTCACCAGGCAGCCCAGCCACGTGGGGCCTAACTTGTTTTCTACTAAAGGCTGCTCCATTTCCTGGAGTTCCTTCATCTTCTGATACAGTGCATCGAGTTCTTCCTTCTTGCCCTCGATGACATAATTGGTTGTGCAAATGTTTGGCATAATTATTTCTTTTTGTTAACATCTATCTGACGACACAATTCTGGTAATTGATTTAAAAGACCTACCAAAGCATGGCATCCCAAAAGACCATGCAATGTGAATGAATATCTTGGATGCCGACTGAAGGGGTAAATGATACACTTGTTCATCGTAGGGTGATCCGAATAATAAAACTCTTCAATTTGGAGCTTGCAACCATCCACCACGAAAAAGCTTTCTGTCCGCATATTAATGTTGAGGCAAGACAATAGTCGTGGGCCTCTTGGACCAACTATTCTTACGCTCTTTACTATTTCAAATTCCACATTCATATTCTTCTTGCAGAAGTCCACAAATTTATCTCTTTCTGTAAGATTCTTGTCATTAATAGATATCGGATCGCGGTATCGGTTCTTCATCAGAAGAAGATAATTCTCCATATCCTGCATACATTTTCTTGGCTTATTAGAAGACGTGACATGCGACTCGTCAAAGATCGCTGTATGCATATTAAACAACTTCAGACGTTTGATTTGGAACTTGAGTTCTTCTTCTCTTAACGAGTACTCTTGCCACATATCCTTCAACATTCGAGGAATGTCCACGACATTGAATTTGCTTTCGTGAACTTTCATTATTCCACATGACATATTAGTGCAGGGGTTGATAAGGAACATACCATAAAGGTCACCGTCCAACGACCAGCGCTCAATCTCCATCTGAATATCCTGATAGTTGATGAGACATACATAGCACCATGTGTCTTTTCTATTGTTATATTTTTTTAATTGGGAATCACCTTCGTATCCTGTGAGTGTCTTTTGGCTTTTCGACAGAGTCATTTTAAAATGCAGCTGGTCCCCATTGGCTATTCCGAGTGCCTTTCTAAGCGGGTCTTCTGCATAAACAAAGGAGCCATTCTCATAGCCAAATAATGGATTCTTCAGCTTACCATAGTAACGTCCGAATGATCCATAACCTATATGGGTAAAGATCTTGTTTCTGATCATTTCCTCATTGTACAAGCTGCCTGCAAAGATCTTCCAGTTTTCTTCAAAAGCTTCACGACGTTTCTTGACGTCTTTCTCTGTATGTGCGATTTTAGACATAAATAATGATGTTTGTTTTACAACTGCATCAGACAGACGCGGCCTGTCTTGCGCAGTGATTTAAAATTATGATTATAGGAGTCCTCGTTGTCAATAACCCAGAGGAGTTTAGCCTTCAGATGAGGTGGTACATCTGGAGTTGGAGCATAGCCATCGGTGATGATGATGAGACCATCATAGCCAGGATGCTCTTTGACATAGTCGATAGGGACCTGAAAACAAGTTCCTCCACGACCTTTCACCTCAAACTGTGTCTTATTCTTCTTTGCCTCATCTAGTTTTAATGGCTTACCTTGTAGCGCGTGGTCGAACATCAGCACGTCGATCTCCTGCACACCATATTTAAAGAAGGTGGTGATCACACGGAAATAACGAGCCAACTCTTCAGAGCCAACGGAACCACTGGTATCAATGGCTATGAGCAGACGGGTGATAAATTCGTAACGACTGCCCATCTGTTCGAAACCAAAGCGACGACTGGGGCGCATACGAGTCAGACGGCGCCTTTGAGACAGAATACTGGAGCGAAACATCCGCAACACATTACGATAGTCGATTTTTCCCTCTGCTGCTTTCTTGATAAGTTCTACCATATTGCTAGGTATGCTGCCCCATTGCATCGTACTTTGTACGATATCATTAATCAGCCGAGATTGGAACGGATCTTCCTCCCAAAGGGCTGTATAAGATGCCTTTGTGGTCTCACCTCCATCCCCTTGACCTTGGCCCTGACTCTGGCATTGTCCCTGTCCTTGAACCTGTTCTTGTTCTTGACTTTGATCTTGTCCTTCCCCTTTTTCTTGTCCTTGGCCCAGGTCTTGTTCTTTGCCTTGTTCTTGTCCTTTGCCTTGTTCTTGTCCTTGCGAATCTTGATCTAAATCTAGTGATTGATGCTTTTGTTCAACTGAAGGAGCTGTAATATCTTCACCTTTTTGTCCAATAGTGCAAGAATTACCTTCGCTGGGGTTATCTCCATCGCGATGAACTCCCATTTCGCATAGCCGTTTTGCATACCATTCGTAATGCTGTCCTGTGGGCAAGCCATATTCTTCCGGCCTCGTCAAGTCTATCTGTCCTAAATGGTAGGCTGGGGAGATGACCATATCGCTGGCCTTATGCAACATTTCTGGTTTACAGCCTAATGGTTGGCGTGCATAGGGATGTTGCAGGAGAATGCGAATCATCTCCACTCGAAGCATCGCACTCAATATTGCATCCTTCAGGCCATCGATAATATCCGGATTATACTCTATCCGCCCCTGACCAGACCGAAATGCACGCTGCATTTTGGCATTCATCTTGAGCCGATGCGTGCAATAGACTGTGAAGAACAGTGGATCTATGAGGAACCACCGTTCTGCTTCTTGTTGTATGCGTTCTCGAGCTGTCATAGTGTCTGGATGAATTCGATAATTTGTTTGTAAGTCTCAGGCATCTCCTTGTTAATCAGGCGTAGCATCTGCTTGTAGCCTGAACCATCCATCACCGAAACAAAGTGTGCATACGCCTCACGACTGTGCTTTACCAGATAGTCATGGTAGGCTTTCAGGTTCTGACATACCGTCGTATAGTCCAGTTTTTCTATATGATCCGTCTCAAAGAAACGGGCCAGACCTTCATTGAGTACCGAGAACTGATGCAATTCGTATTTATCAAGTTGTTTCTTGATCTTACTGAAGTTCGACAATACATCCATCGGTGTTAGCTCTGACTTCTGGAACGACAGGAACAGTTGGGCTGTAGCCTGCACACCGATGATGCCAGCTACAATCTTCTGATGGATAGACTGAGGGTTGGACACGTTTTCCAACAATCGTGCCACCTTCTCCCATGCCCTGCGATCAGGATCCTTCTCCAAGCCCTGTTCCTCTTTGGTGTCCGCACTGCGGTCGAGCAATTCAGGATTGACACTGATGAAGTTGACAACCCGTTCGTCCAGACCAGAACGTAAAGCCCAAAGCACCCACTCCTCAGCAGAAGGACGGAAGGTGTAGATGTTGAATCGCGACACCAAGGCAGGGTCGAGATCCGTCAACTGATATTCCTCACCATCATTACAGGCAGAGATGATACGACTGCCCTCAGGCAAAGGACGACCTGCCAACTTGCGATTCAGCACCAGGTCCATCACTGTCTGGAGGATTTCAGGACGCGCACGGTTCAACTCGTCCAAGAAAAGCACGATGGGCTTGCCGTCTATGGGGAACCAATAGGGCGGCATAAAGGTGGTTTTACCTGTTGTCTCATCCTTATTGGGCAGACCTAACAAATCGCCAGGGTCGCTCATCTGTCCGAGGAACAGCGTCTTCACCATCATCCCCTTTGTCTCGAAATACTTGGTCAGGATCTGCGACTTGCCAATACCATGCCGGCCTGTCAGCATGATGTTCTGCCACGAAGGCGTTACCTCTAATACTGTAAGCAGTTCACTGCTATTGATTGCTATTGCCATAATTATTATTCTGTTTTGTTCTTTAATTCGTTATACTTCATCTTGATCTGTTCCACCACTCTGTCAATTCTTCCATTGATAGTGGGCATACGCCTTAGGTATTCCGCCACAGCACTTATAGTAAGCGTGCAAAAATGCACATGTAACCTGTCATCACAATAAGACTGCATAATAAATTTGGGATCAAAGACATTCGGATAAAAGTCTACTACAGTATAATCACGGCAACGCATGGAAACCCGCCATCCCTGGTATTCTATAATCACCTGATGATTGTCGAATGCAGAAATAAACATTCGGAAGTCGCCCAGATTTTGACTATTGAGATAAGAACGTAGTTTCTGTTCGACAAAATCTTCGAACCCTTGAGAATGATAACGGAACTCCAACGCGCCATCACTGATATCACGGGTAGTAATAGCTTCCATAAATCTCTCCACGCCTTTGATCCACGGACGGAGAATAGCCTGATACATTTCCTTTAGGCTATAGTCCTTCTTAAAGTATTCTTTCACTTTCGTCTCGATTTTCTTATCATCCCACAGTTCAAAGTCGATACTATTGCAGACAACCGCCTCCATCGACCTCAGTTTCAACTTCTTGGCATGATAGTTTAATTCCTCGTTTCGTAATTCCCATTCTGCAGCCATCTCCATCAGCAACGTAGCAATGTTGAGGGTATGAAATGTAGTTTCTTGCAGTTTCAATGCCGAAAAAGCAAGATGATGACAAGGTATAACCTCGTAATACCCAAAGGGTACATTTGATTTCGAATAGCGATTAATCATCATAGTGACATCCTTATATGTCAACAATGCCGTTTCTACTTCAGAACTTAGCTCATATACTCCCTCTAACCAACAATATATGGAATAACTCAAGAATCTAGGGAAAAGACCAGAACTATCTCTTCTGGCCATTTCCTCTTTGACTTCACTTTTGCCATAAATAGGCCTTTTGCTCTTTTCCATCTTAAAACAAGTCATATCAGCCCCTTCGCTTATTAGGGCCTCGCGCAGACTGGCTTCTGAGAAAGAGAACTTGCCATTATTCCAACACACAATAGGATTCTTCTCCGTATAATGAGGCTTTAAGTAAGTCTCTAATTTCCTCTCATCCATATCCTGGAAAACCTTTCTACGGATGGTGTCCAGACGTGTATGATTCCCAGCAAATTGCTTATTCTTCGCCACCCACGCCTTTCTGCGCCTGTCTGATTTCGCTTTCCAATATTCATTGAAACTCATAACTATGCTGCTTTAATAATTTCTTCCCAGCCCTTCTTGATGTTGTCTGCTATCTTGTTTGCGAGAAGTTCGCGAATCTGCTGCTCATCACTGCTATACATCATATCGCGCTTAATCATATCTTTGCGGGCACTGCTATAATCTGTGTGGTAGATGATATAGGCAGGATAACGACCAGACTGTTCCTTGTTGGTTTTCCACAACATAAACTTATGTAGCATCACCTTCTCTCCTGATACCTTCTTGTATACATGTCGTTCTAAGAGTTTACTCTCTGCCAGTTTTCCGCTACCTGTTTCTGGTTCCTCAAAGGGACAAAGATCAGTTAGTTGTGAAAGACGGATATCAACCGTGTTAGCCTGTTTATCAGTGCGTTCCTGATTGATCGTGATGCCCAGTACAGATACACCAGGAGTAGTTCCCTCCAACAACCATCCCAAATTCTCATCGTAACAGAGCAATGGATTCATACGAATTTTATCGTCATTACCACGAGCCACCAGTTCCAGCACACTAATCTCAAACACCAGTTGCGGACGAACCATCTGATAGGCTATACCACGAGAATCAGAAAGTACATACTGTGATTCAACATGCAGTTCACTCAGGCGCTGGGCAACTGATGCCCTGTCTTCATCGCTCAGTCCAGTAGAGCCCAGGGCAAACATCTGGAAGAGTCCATCCTCACGACGAACAGCCATCATCAAATCGCGCACACCTCTGTCGCCCATGGTATAACCAATGACTGCAGCATCGATAGTATGACGTGGCTTTACCTTCCACACGATATTAGAATCGGTATGAACCACCAGACCTTCAGCGCCTTCGCCTTCTACCCACTCTTCATAGATAGTCTTCACATCATCTGTCGAATCTACCTTACGCATATCAACAGGACGAACGTTCTCGTTCTGGAATATGTCACACAAACGCTGATGGATTTCGTCGTAATGCACATCATTCCATTCCCTACCATCCAACTCTACAATATCGAATGGAGCCAAACGGATTTCATCGCGTTTCTCGATATCAGCCAGTGCAGTAGCCACATCCCCACAACGGGGGCGGCCATCCTGGCGAGGCATATATAGCTCTGCAGCAATCACTGCCTGTTTTACACCAGCCTGCTTGAGTGCCTCAGAAAAGAGATTGATACACTTCAGGCCGTTAGCCTTTTCCTTGCCATTGGCATTGAGCATCAGCGTCTGGCCTTCTGAATAGAACAATACCTGAAGGTGTCCGTCAATCTTACGGGTCACATAGAAATGTTCACCATCTATACGCTGCTTGAGTTTGGCACCTTCTACCAATACAAACTTACCTGCAATAATCTTCTTGTAATTAATCGCAGTCTGAATATACTTTTGTTCCATATTTTTTATTAATTAATTGTTTACTGACTTAAGTTCCATATTTGTAAGTCGCAGAATGAGCGCATACTTATCGCCATCTACCCTACCTTCGAGGAATGCGCGATAGGGCGTTCCACCACCAGCCATTACTATGGGGTCGTTGCCTTTGGCACCACCACCCAACAGCATCATGGCATCAGCATCAGCTAATTTCTTCGCCATATCATAAAGAAAGTCGAAGGTCAGGCCATTCACATGCTGCACCTGATAACTCTTTTTGAACATAAACATACGCATGGCTTTCTGCACAGGAATCAACTTGCCAGTCCATCGAAGTGGAAATCCATCAATAGCAATATTGGCTGTGGTAGTTGTCTCAGGATGAATCTCCTTTTCTGTCCCGTCCGGCAGATATACGTGTTCGTTTAGTGTTACACCATACGCCACCTTCTGCTGGGCAGTGAGATACACCTTCTTCAATCCCTCTACCTTTAGTCCAAACTGTTCCATATCCACCTCTGGATCGCTATCAACAAGTACTGAAGCCAAGTTCTCGCCATACTGATTGAGCAAGGCCTCATCAGTGGTCTTCAACGTGCAACGCACTCTGCGTTCATTCACACTTCGCTTACCATTAGAAGTTTTGTAAACGGGTTGCTGACGATGGATAGTGCTTCCGAAAGCCACTTCTGCATCGCGCTTTGAGTCATTTGAAATATTAATCTTACGCATAGTCTTATACCTTATTATTAATTAGAACATACTGAAATCAAGCTCGTCAATCTCTTCGTCCATACTCTCGTCCAGGTCGTCAATAGTGGTTTCTTCTGCCAGCGATACCAAGGGGAAATTCTGATGGATACCTGCAAAGAGGAACAATCCGTTAGGAGTGTTCAGCAGATAAGCATCATTGAGGTTGGTTCCGCCACGATAGCTAAAGCCGAAACGGTAGATGTCATCACCAACGGCAGCACTCAGGCCAGCATTCACCAGCTGATATACCGATTCCCATTCGTTATCGAGAAACTCTTGAGCTGTTGCTTTTTGATTCAGTTCGATTGGGGCATCGAAAGATGAGGGATACAAAGGCAACACCTGTGCCCCATCCTCACTGTAGGCAGTCAGATCACTCTTTTCAATCCAGCATCCGTCTTCATTGACTGTTCCCTGCTTCAGTCCTCCTGAAGGGATGATAAGTGCATCGTCAGGGGAGAGATAAGCCGAGTTGCAGACATCACCATTGCGACTGGTAGCCACAAGACTGGTCCAGCCATAAAGCTTTTTTCTCTCTAACTTAATAGGTGTTGACCCATAAGTAGCGCCATTTAAATTAAACGATAGTTCCTTAGCCATAACTTTTTCATTTTTAATGTTATGACTTAATAATAGACACATAAAAGAAAAAATTCAAAAAAGCACGAAACTATTTTGAATCTATCCTATATTTTGCAATAAAACGGCATCCCAAGACCTTTCTTCTACAGGATTAGAAGGATGCCAGCCAGCCTCCGGCTTCAAACGAAACTTTCCACGACTGGTTCTTTTTCTTAGTGCATGTTTAATTATTCATCTTCATCATTCATGTAATAAACCATTCAAATCTTTAATTCTTTTTCATTCGATTTGATTTTATTAACATCTTCTACTATTTTTTCTATAATATCCATTATCGTAAGTTTCTCCGATATTTCTGCACATTGATATATAAAATTCGAACCATACCTATAAAATGTCCCCTTTTCCTTTATTGAGATGCCTGCTATTGTGGAAACTTTCTTTTTAAAATCAAAGAAAAATTTTAGTTTTTCACCCCATGCATCCTTCCCACCTATTTGATTGAAGAAATCTCCTATTTCATTATCTCCGTTATTACCTTTTTTTACTATATCTTTTCCGCTTATACCATGGGTATAATAGTTTCCCTGTATTTGTATCGTCAAAAAGAAAGGCTCGTCATCTTTTTTATTTGGATCGCGCTCTTTTATCATATATATAGCCTCGAACAAACCAACATTATGAAAATAATTAGTCCTGCAGAAAAAATTGTTTCTTGAATCTTTACTATTAAGATCTTCTTTCCTCAATCTTCTTATACTTGAGTCATTCAACTTGTCCATTAATAGCTTTAATAGTTGGTCATAACAGATTTTTTCACGGATATCTGATATTCTCAGTTTTTCAAGTTGGTTCTGTTTTTCTATCTCATCTTTATTATTCGAACGCATTGGATGTACTTTATCTAAAAATATAGAATTTTTTGCCATATTCTCTGTAATCTCCCAATCGTTGCTTGCCAAAGAATACAATGTGTCTATAAATTTCTTATAATCGGATATGATATTATTTAAAAAGACTTTATCCATACCTATAGGATTAATATCTTCCTTAGGAAAAGCATTAAACAAGTCCTTGTAAGTATTACATTTCCAATTAAACGTTATTTGTAAATCTCTACTTACTTTATCTTTTGAATATTGTATTTTCTTGACAATATCACTTTCCAATTCTGCTTTATCGGTAGGAGTTAGTAGCGATAAAACAACTAATGATATTCCATAGTTTGTATTCCATTCTTCTAAGCTTTTTTCTTTATGATCTTTGATTTCATCTTTAATGAATGATGCTTTTTCACTCTTCCGCCAAATATTAAAAGCTTTATCCACGTATTCCTCAAGTTGTTCCCTATATGGAAGACTTTTCATTTTGTTTTCCAATATAAGCACTGGTATCCATTTTTCCTTATATTCTTTTTGGGTATCAGAACTATATTTATCTCCATCATCATCGTCTTTTTTAGAGTCCTTCCTTTTAACTTCTTTCTTTGAGTCAAATATCCAAATACTTAGATCGAAGTTCTTGTCTTCACGACGAACTTCAATTTCATTTGGAGCTTGCTCATGAATCGATTCCCACCAGAATTCTTTTGTATTCGCAAGATTATGCATTATTTTAATAAAGTAATCCCAGTCCACAATACTCAACCAATGTAAGAAATTGCTATGGAATAACTCTTTAGAGCCTAACGACATATAAAACATCGAAGAACTTCTGAGTTTTTGGGTGCATTCATTGAACTCTTTAATAGTCATCATTTGTATCTTTATTTTAATACATTAAAGATATCTAATATCGAAAGTTTTTTTACTTTAATCCCAATGATCGGCTCGTGGATTTCCTTTAAAATGCAAGTCCATCCGATAACCCTTTTTTAGGTTTTCAATCAATTCTTCAGAAGAAGGTTCGAATAGAGTCTGTTTAGCAACTCCTCTGCCATCAAACCAGCAATCAACCTCTTCCAATGCGCCAGAAACAATTATCTGTTTCAAGGACTCGCTGCCATAAAAAGCATTCAGTTCAATAGTAATAACTGATTCTGGAATGACTACTGTGGTCAAGGCTAGACAATTTTCAAAGGCCCCTTCACCTATTGTTGTAATTCCGTTTGGTATTTCAACTTTTTCCAAATCCTTGTTACCTTTATAACTATTTCGCGAAACCATGCTAGTATTAATCAAGCAACCGCTTTCTTCGCCATTGGTTAGTTTTGTACTCAACCATTTGCTGTCCTTGGTTATTTTAATTGCCATTTTTTCTTATTTTAG
>Ga0310691_10004633_pt1 | contig 15388 bp, 11 predicted proteins | sample 176DNAGHGlowgp2_FD_203887 | JGI IMG/M metagenome (GOLD analysis project Ga0310691, IMG submission 203887) | Sheep rumen microbial communities from Palmerston North, Manawatu-Wanganui, New Zealand - 1766 DNA GHGlow gp2 (v2) (version 2) | ecosystem: Host-associated > Mammals > Digestive system >...
TTGTCTTCTCTGTATCTTCTATTCCGGCAGACTGGTTTCCAGTATCTCCGCACTTCCGTAAAACTCTGCTTCACCGGTACCCGCAGGCAAAAATAAGGAGTCGCCCTTTTTAAGGAAGAGCTCTTCATTGCCGGATGAAACCTTTAAGCTTCCGGACAGCACCAGGAGATGCTTAAAGGACTCATCAGTAACGCTTATCTTTACGCTGTCACTCTCATTTACCTTCAGTAGGACGGTAGTAAAGTATTCACATGAAGCGAGGGTCCCGTCCTCAGCTTTATAGGGTTCCGGCGGATTCCTGTCCGTTACATCCAGGGCCTTTGCTATATGGAGCTCCCTCTTTTTACCGTCCGCACCGACTCTGTCATAATCATAGACTCTGTAGGTGACATTGGAATTCTGCTGGACTTCGGCGATGAGGCACCCTGCTCCTATGGCGTGCAGAGTTCCTGCCTTTATAAAAAAGGAATCCCCCTTATGCACGGTGACCTTATTTAATACTTCTGTAAGCGTATTCTCCCCTATCCTGTTTTCAAACTCCTCTTTTGAGATCTCTTCCTTAAATCCATAGTAAATAAAGGCCCCGGGTGCGGCATCCACAATGTACCACATCTCGGTCTTGCCCTTCTGTCCTTCATGAACCCGGGCATATTCATCGTCGGGATGGACCTGTATGGAAAGACTCTTCTCTGCATCAATGAGCTTTATCAGCACCGGAAATTCGGAATTCGTTTTCCACCTGTTCCCGACTGCTTTAGCGCCCTGCTTTTTAATGTATTCCCTGAAGGTCTCTCCTGCGTATTCTCCCCCTTCTATAACAGAAGGTCCGTCAGGGTGGCTTGAAAGGACCCAGGCTTCGGCCATGGTATCTTTCTCATATTCTATACCGTATTCTCTTTTTATCCGCTCTCCGCCCCATATATAGTCCTTACAGGCGGCTTTTAGTTTCAGCATACTCATATATCTTTTTCACTAAAATCCCCATCCTACCTGGCAGCCTTCAGCCATGTTGCGTAACCTGTCGGTATGGATGTGTACTGTATAAGAAAACCTCCCCACCCGACAGTGCTTTCAAAAAGCCCGCTCTCATTGAGAGCGGGCGGTGCACTTAAATACTCCTCGTCTATTGCCTCTACCGTTGTATCATCCTCCATGATAACCGCCGTTGCACTTCTCTCACATTTATCGAGAAGAGCGATCTCTAAAGAGAACGGTGCCCTTCTTAAAGCTCTCCACGTTACCGGAGAAGCCTTCAGAGTGTCCCCTTTCCTTCATGACATCTTTCCGGGAGTCCGGAAAGCGCGCATCACTTTTTAATACGATTTCCAAAGTCAAATGGCTTTGGGCATCTTGTAATATTATATTATTTTTTCCCCGATTTCACAAGGTGTATCGGGGTTCCGGAAACGTAGTGCAGCCGTATATCCGGAAACCGGGGCCCCTGTCAGCCGTTTCCCACTTCAGTACTCCGCATGAGGTACATGATATCATCCGCATGATCCGGAAGCCTGTAGATATAGAGGTACACTATCATTCCCTTAGATCCGTTCTCCCTGAATACAAATTCGGCGTGGTATGTATCATCACCGCTCTCGTACTTATCATCATAGTACTGGTACTTTACCCCGTAGGAAGCCTTCTTCTCACTTTCCGGGCACCTTCCCACATCCTTTTTATTAAGGATATTCTTTACGACCGCCTTTTCTATCCCCTCCGTCCTGTCATACTGGGATCTGTCCGAGAGATTCTTATTGTAATCAAGATAAAAGACATACAGGCTCTCAGGCGTATTCTTGTTATCCAGTCTGTTCAGTCTGTACTGGAGTCCGTATATATGATCACCCTTGTCATCGATTACGCTCTCCCACCGCTGCCAGTCTGACGGGATGCGGAAGGAAATGATGTCGGAGCCCGTCCTTAAGGGATTTACTATCTCCCTTGAAACCGTTTCATCTTTGTCAAATACCCGTCCGTCAATGTTTAAGAACACATCATCCCCGGTCTTTATCTCTCCTTCTTTAAGAGAAATAATATCTCCGTGGATCCCTTTTCCTATGAGATCCCTGCTGAATATCCCGTAAACCGTTATCCTGTCCCCGTCGGAAAGGAGGGCTGCTTCGTTTTTAACATCTGTTTCCTTTGTGATGCAGCTTACGGAAGTCTTTCCGTCATCTGACATGAGCTTAAATGTGTCGTATTTTTTCCCGATACCCTGTATCTTTCCGGTAACAGCATAGCAGGAGTCGCTAAGGCCCTTCGAAGCATCCGCATACAGGCCTTCAACCGTCCTCCCTGCATAGATCCTGTGTTTATCCGGATCCAGTTCCACGGGATCATTTATAAACACGAAGCCCGTATTTATGATAAATACAGCGATAATGAGTAAAAGGGCAACAGACCCTGACACCATCCGTTTTATCAAGGTTTCACCTCCAACGCCCTTTCTTCCAGAGAATATTTCCTGACGGCCCTATTGTCCTCCAGCATCTCCTTTATGTCTCTGAAGGTCGTATATTCTGCATAATTATCCCATAACAGGATCAGCGTGTTCTTCCCTGTGTTCTTCTTTATATAGCTCTCCAGTTCGTCCTTTGAGAGCTCTCTCCCGTCCAGGGTCACTGTTCTGTACTTAACACCAATGATATGCCGTTCTTTCGCTTCCGGTATGTTCTCTTCCTTTATCTCCGGAGTATCGTCCTCTGCAGCGGCATCACTCATTTCCTCGGTGATAAAAAAGGGGTTCTCCGGCGAAGTATTGCCGTAGAGATCGATAAGCGGCTTCTTATATGAGAGCTCCACATCCGGAAAAAGGTCAAATCCCGTCAGGACAAAAAAGACTGTTGAAAGGACCATGATGAAGATAAATCTTTTCCCTGTCTTCATTCGAGAGTTTCCTCCGATATCACCGGTATTTTCTCCTCTTCAAGAACTCTGATAACTCCGGTATAAACATCATAGACCGCATATCTGTCCATGATCCTGTAGCCGTCGTCCCTCCCGTTTTCTTTAAGGTATTCTCTAAACTCCTCCGGAGAATGAAATACCCGGTCTTTAAGGAGGATACTGTCGCCCTCCACTACTATGCTGTCATCCGCCTCATCATCTCCTGACCTGCCATTTTCAAGGCCTGAGGCGTCATCATTGCCGGTATCGGAGGTGCTGCCACTCATTAAAAGTCCCTTTGGAGGCGTATAAAAAGAAAACAGGATCCCGATAAGAAGGACAACAGTCCCTGAAAGAAGGATCCTGCGGACAGTTTTTTCCTTTATCCCCGGAAGCTTTCTGTATATGACTATCCCTAAAAGGATCAGAAGCACTCCGGCTATGATCAGGAGAATATTCATCAATCCTCTTCTCCTCCGTCACCCAGCCTTATATAAACGTCATCCGAGCTGTCCTGAAGGTCCGTGAATATGCTCTGTATTTTCTGCCGGTCCCTGTACAGTATCTCACTTCCGTCATCTGCAACGGACAGTATCACCGGAAGCCCCTCTGCAGCGCCTGCATATTCTCTTATCTTTTCTTCAAAAGCCTCATAGGCATCAGCTGTATCCCCACCATTCAGGAGAAACTCATCTGCCGCGGTATTTCCGTTCTTTAAGATCTTAAGCGTCCTGACCTTCGGCTCATCAGGGTTAAATGTAGCACTTACAGAGATAATCGCGGTTTTTTCCGCGAGATAGAGCTGATCGGAATAGAGCCTTAGCTTATCCTCTGCCTCTGCTTCGGTCTTTTCAAGGGATGACTGGAGCTCTGAAACATGCGCTTTCTCCCTGTCAAGATCCATCCCCTTTACCTGCTGCCTCGCCAGTACCACCATGAGAAGGATAAATATCACATCCAGTAAGGACGTAAGGTCTATAAGTATGTCATTTTTCCCGTGCCTCGTCCTCCTCATTTTATCACTCGTCCTTTATGGAATTAAGGATCCCCCTGGTCCTTATGGTGGTCTCGTATGCGTCCAGCATGTTATCAACGGCGCTTATTATCCTGCCGTTAAGAAGAGTTATCACGAGCTTTAAGACTATGGAAGCAATGAGTCCGTAAAATGTGGAACTCAGAGCGACATTAAGTGAGCCCACGATAGCAGTACTGTCTGAAGCCGTGGTCTGTGACATGATGCCTGCAACTGTTCCGAGTATCCCCATCAGCGGAAATACCGGGATCAGCTGTGACATGGTCTCAAATACCGCCCTGCTCTCATTATAACTATTCTCGTAGGCGTGCACCGTGTCTATATCTGCGGCAGTCTTTCTCTCGTACTCCGTGACATTTCCTTTTGAGTCCAGCTTTTTCTTTACTTCTCTGCCGTTCAGGGCATGGGATATGGTGTGGAAATGATCCTTCAGTACCGTGTAATTATGAAGTATACATAAGAGCATTATCACTGCCAGTGCTATGATCACCGGCGTGATAAGTTTTTGTATTATGATAAACATCTTTCTCCTTAGAATTTACGGGGTTTACCCGGTTTTGCGGTGATGGAGTTCGTGGCATCGTAGAGGCTTCCGGTAAGGGCAACAGGGCTCATAAGGACTCTTCCGGTCCCCCTGTACACGTTGACTAAGCCCTCCCCCGACATGGCCGAACCGATAAGAGTCTGGGTGGTCCTCTCAACGGTGAGCTTCAGGTCAGAAGTCCAGCACATTGCCATGTTTCCATCTATCTTCAGTTCATCATCATTGAGCTCTATCTCTATAAGCTCATCCCTGGGGACATTGCTCTCAAGAGCGGCTATACCCGATCCGAAAAGTGAGAGGTTAAATAATCCCTCTCCCCCGAGAAGAGCGGAGGAAACCGTATTCCGTCCGACCACTTTGTTCTTTACCGTATCCTCACATGCAAGGAACATTCCGTCCTCTATGGTAATGCCGTTTCCCCATTCTCCCACATCAACGAGGATTATGAACTTATAGGTGGGTTCGAGGGCAAGGTAGCCATTCCCCTCGTATTCCGGCTTAACGGCGGATTCATTGGTGACAGCACCCTTTACGAGATTACCCACAAGGGACCCGACACCTTTGATACCGGTCCTTGCCATCACATCTCCGGCAAACCACTGCATGGAACCTGCCTGGGTGACCACAGCTCTGCTCCCGTCAAGGAATGCGATGAGCTGACGCCTCCTGACACCCATCTTACTCATAAAGTATTCCGTGGAAGCATTGTCGGGGCTTACGCTGGCATCCCTCTGGTACTCCAGCACCTTAAAGCATCCTGCTTCATCCACTATCTTTCTGTCTTTGTTTTCAAGATTTACTATTCTCATCATCCCGGTAATAATAATGTTTCCAAACTACGGACTATGATACGTATTTGTATCTGTTCAAAATAATAACACTTATTATACTATCAAATCCGCATGAAATCAATCAGACCATAATCGCCTCACTTTATTCTATTCACATACTCCGCAGTGGAACCAAGTGTGAGTGTAGCCGGATCGATCCCGGAGAGAAGCATGAATTCCTGGAATACCTGCTTCATTTTCTTTTTCACTTACCTTGTCATTTGTATAGTGCGGAATGGGATCCAGTACAACCTTTATCTCTTCCTCTTTCTTCTCTTCTTTCTTTTCTTACTCTAATATGATCTCTGAAATTACCGGCTCCTTGACGATCTCAGCTTCCGGTTGGACGACAGGCTCAACGGGGATTTCCTCCTTGACAGCCCTCTTTACCCTTACAGGCCTTCTCTTCAAGTCAACGGGGACATCCCCATTGACTCCCCAACCTGTTCACTTCACCTTGATGGTCATCTTGTATTTTTTATTGAGGTACTTGTACTGCAGCTTGATGCTGTCCTTTTCCTTCGGGTTTATCATAAGGGTGTTACCTGAAACCGAAGCCTGTCCGGAGGTCTTCTCCTTTACGATGGTAAGCTCCCCGCTGTCTATGGTGGTGCCGAAGAGCTCCGTTACCGTCCTTGTGACAGATGCGCTGCCCTTCGTAACGCTCTTTGAGGCTTTCTGTGCCTTCGGCTTCTCCACTGTAAAGCTCACCGTATAGGTGCTGCCGTCCTCCATGGTGAACGCAGCGCTCCCGTCCTTCTTGCAGGTAATGGTGGCGGTCAGCGTCTTCTTATCCACCTTTGCCTTTACGCCTCCCGTGGTCCTTACGGAGCTTCTGTCCTTAAGCTTTTCTTTTGTGGTGAGCTTCGTGCCGTTTATTGCGGTCATTTTTAAATCTGCCGAATCTACCCCGGATTCCTTCACATGGGAGAAATCAAGCTGCAGCTTCTTGATATTCCCGGTAGATGTGCCCGTGGGGGCGATATTGTCTTCAGGGGCGGCATAGCTGTCCCCGGCATCTGACAATGGCACCTTTTTTGCTGCCGTATCTGTCACATTTACCTTATACTCCGCGCTGGCGCCGAAATAATCCTCCGTCTCTGCCGCCTCTGCGGTAATGATGGCGCTTCCCTCCGAGATGCCTGTCACCCTGCCGTTACCGTCCACGGTAGCCACCTTCTCATCGCTGCTCTTATAGGAGACTTCTGTTTGGGCGCCGGTCAGTACATTTTCTATGCTTTCACCGGCTTTCAAAGATACCTCGGATTCCGCAAATGAGAGGGTCTGGGTGTACTTCCCAACTATTGTCACTGTAAGATTTATATTGTAGGGTTTAAAATTATCAGATTCGGACACAGGTACGGTTATCACAGCAGTTTTACCTGCATTACCGGCATCATCCGCAGCAGTGATGCTAAGCATATGACCGTCGCTTATAGAGGGTGTTCCTTCAAGAACCCCATCATTATCTGACAAATTGACTGTTCCCTCATTTCCTCCTTCCTCTATGTATTGAGAGAGGTCTATTTCCTTAGTCCTTCCGTATTTCAATTCAGCAGATACAGCTTCTTCTCCGTGGTCTGCTTTTTCGATCTGTACCGTTATGGGTCCGGCTGCTCCGGTGTCATTGTGGTTCGCATCGCCGATTACCTTATACCAGACATAATAGGTTCCGGCGTTTATACCGGCAGGGACGGTCTTGCTCCAGCCGGAGGCCGGAACCGTGGATGCGCCCGAACCCAGGGCATACTGCATCGCACCGATATTTCCGGATACGGAGCCAGCCGTAATCAGCGGGAGCGACTGTCCGGTATAGGTCAGGTCCGGCTTCGCTGTGGGAGCCGTGATATCTCCTGACGGGATATCTGCCGGGCTCACGGTCAGCTTCACCTTGCAGGTCACTTCATTGTAGTTTGTCATATCCTCCGGTGTGAATTTCACCGTGTATTCCGTCTTATTGCTGTCTGAAACCGCAGGGGTGATGGAAGAATCGCTCCACGTAAAGTTTCCTGCCACATTTGAGCCACCTGAACTTGCAATTCCACCAGTCAGTGTGCTTTCTCCAAGTGTCTGTCCATAAGTAATAGCCGTAGCTGTGGGTATAGTAGTAATTTTCGGAGTCGCCTTGTTTACAGTGATCGACACAGTTCCTTCCAGAGATGCGTAGGTTGTATCCGTGGGAGTAAATACCCATGCAGCCGATGTGGTTCCCACAGCCGGCTTCGCTGAAGGAGTCTTCCAGTCAATAGTTCCGGGAATGACATTTCCGGTATTCCCCTGCTCCACAAAAACCGTCGTATTTTCCTTGAAGGTCAGAGTGGAAAGCGCCTCGCCGTAGGTCAGCGTGCTCTTGTTTAATGTAACCGCAGTTCCGGATTTTAACTGCACGGGCCTCTGGTTAGCCAGCTTCACATTTACAGTGACGGTGATATTTTCGTAATTTTGCGTTTCTGCCGTTACGGTGATGGTTCCGGTTTTATCCAGATCACCGGGAGCAACGGTATAAGCTAATGTCCCATCCGTCACTGCCGGATCGGCGGAAAATGTTACCTCACCTGATTTCGAGATTGTATAAGTGGTCGTACCGCGGTTTGCGGGAAGCAGGGCAGCGATATCAATACTGTCTGAACCACCTGCCGTATAAAGGTAAGTCCTGTTGATTGCAGGCACAGCCGCAGCAGCAGCCTTAGTGATATTTGCCGTGGCAGCAGCCTGATTTCCGGTTGCCGCAAGCTTATAATTTCCGCCATCCGCACCGCCTAATGTAGCATCCGTATAATTCAGCGTTACCGTTTTATTACTATCAACATTGGCATCGGCAAAGCTTCCGGTCACACCACCGATGGTTACGGTCTCTCCCCCGACAACACCACTAAGGCTTGCTGAAGAACAGCCAACCGTTGCGGCTGTTGTACCATCGAAAGTCTTATTATTTGCGGTAATACCGCCGACAGTGACTTCCCTCGGTGTGATATTTGCGGTCACGCTCGCGGGCTGTGCGGAGAGCGTATAATTAAGATTTTGTGTCAGTTCGTCGTTAAGTTTAAAAAAGAATTCGGTGAATGTGACGGTCTTGTTCTTACCGACATTCTTATCCGCGAACGCCGCTACTACTGAGGTTATAGTAACATGATCATCACCAACTAAACCGTTGATAACCGCCTTATCCATACCGGTGACAGTCGCCGTAGTCGTCCCGTCGTAGGTCTTGTCAGAAACGGAAAGTCCCGTGACCGTGACAGGCTTCTTTTTAATTTTAAAAGTTGCTTCTGCCGTGCCACCCTTGTAATTGGCTGTCTCCGCAATGGTCGCCCTCAATTGATAATCGATCTCACTCGCAGCAGTCGGAACGGCATCGGAAAAAGAAGAACCATTCACTTTTAATCTGTACTGATATGTCACAGCGCCGTTCCCGGGATTTCCGGTTAGACTCGGAGCATTCGCCGTATCTCCATACGTCCAGTCCTCAATGCTTACAACAGGGTTGATCGTTGCCTTGTCTATAGTAAATTCCTTTGTCGCCGTGCCGAGATAAATGCCCTTTCCCGTAATTGTCACAGTTGCCGTACCCGCATTTGTATTATCGGAATAGCTCACAGTGTAGTCTGTATCTGCCGTCAGCAATGTGCTGCCGTCCTTTACCGTGACCGTCGGCTCAATGGCATTGCCTGTATAGGTCTGCGCGTCAATGTCACTAATTGTCGGTGTAAACTCGGAACAGCTCACCGTCACATCGCTTGCGGGCATGGTCAGCGACACCGTTCCTGCCGTTGTTGTTCCTGAAAGAGTCCCCGCCGTTGTGGTGAACTTCTTCATCCCCGTTGTAGGAACTTCTGCAGAGAAGGTGATGGCATCACTCTGCTTGCCGAAGTAATAGGTATGCTCCGCCGTCCTGCCGATGGTGCGCCATACACCGCTGCCTATCGTCACACCCTCTCCAACCATGACGAAACCGCCGGAGATTTTTGTTCCTGTTGAATTGCCACCCGATACGGCAACGGTATAATAGCTATTGGCTGTATAACCACCAGACCCAGACCTACCAACAATCGGTCCATTTCGTCCTGGATCTGCAGAATAAGCGTTGATGGTATTTACTGCAAAGCAATTCTTTACCGTTCCCTCATAGAAATAGCCCACAATACCGCCGGAATAGCCGACTGCACCACACGACACCGTGCCGCCAATAACAGTGCAGTTGTCGATAGTACCTTGGTTCATTTCGCCCACGACTCCACCAGCATAATTTCCGTTGAAACTGCAATCCTTCAGGTTGACATTCTTGACTATTCCATTGGCAATTTCTCCGAACATACCGGACAGCCCCATAGCAGTATTACTAGTGTAACTAAGATTAAGAATGACGTAGCCGTCGCCATCGTAAGTGCCGTTGAAGGGATTGTTTGTACTATTGCCGATGGGCGTATAACCTTGTCCGCTCATATTGATGTCGGCAGTCTGCTTAAACAGCATATCCACGTTTCTGCCCCCGCCATTGACATAGGCGGCAAGGTCATTCAGTGCCGTGGGACTGTCGATTTTATAGTATCCCTGTTCTGTCTCCGTTTTACCAACATAGGTAAGTCCGTTAATATTCGGTCCGCCATCGGCATTGCCCTCTACAAAGGTGGGCGTAACAACAACATCGCTGTATGGCATCGTAAAGGTCAGCACATTGTTCGTCCACCAGCCGCCATTAACGGCAATGTTTTTTGTAGTGTCATTCTCCGTATAAGTAACAGAGACTCCTTCCAGCATATAATGAGTGTTCCCATTTGTGGCGGGCGCAGCGGTCAGAGTGACTTTTGTACCGGCTTTTGCCGAAGCTACATCAGAGGTCATGGTGCCATGATCTGTACTGCCAATCGTAACGTTGTGCGTCTGAGAAAGATTTATCAGCGATACGGTGAGGTCAAGGCCCGCATGGTTGTCGTGAAATTCATCGTTATCCGATATGAACCCAATAGTCAATGTATTGCTATTGCAGATGATCGGGCTTAGGGTCGTATTTACGTTACTTGCCGAATATAGCATGTTCGTCCCATCAGATATAGAAACAGGAACTTGATAGCCATAGGAGTTTCCCGCCACATCAACACTTCCCGAAATTTGGAAACCGTATCCTGTCGGCGCGGTCAGCGTGAGCGTACCATTGCAATTTGTTCCGTAGTTTCCGCTCGCTCCGGCGTAGTCATAGACCTTGAACGACACCATGCCGGAGGGAAGCGTAACTGTCTCAGTACCCGTCTTGGGGATATTGATGGAGAAATCATTGCTCGTGTTATTGATTGCCGTAAAGACGGGCGTGACGGTAACATCAGCATCGGGCATCCGAAATGAAGCGGTGTTTATCTGCTTATACCACGGCTCATAGCTTACGTTCACGGATTTAGAATCCGATGTGGTAGCCGTAATGCCGTTTAACAGATAACCGCTTTCAGGCGTGGCGGTCAATGCGATTTCCTCGTATGCGTGTGCAGTTGATGGAGAAGCCGTCATCGTGCCGCCGGAGGCATTTGCGCAGGTGATTGTGCGATCAGGCAGAGATTCCTTTGTCTGCACTTTGACGTCTTCCTCGGCTACAGTAAAAGTATAGGAGCCGTCACTGTTTTTGCTTACAGGTACTCCGTTGCAGTAAATCGGATCAGCGGTCTTGCCGGACCCAACTTCCGCAGTGAAAGTAACCTCCGTGTCTGCCGTATAGTACTTATTCGTGCCAAAGGTGCAGACAGGTCCGGTAGTTGGAGAAAGAGATGATATGCCGCCATTTTCCACAGCAACAAATTTATAGACGACCGTACCCTGCTTCGTACCTGTACAGTCTGATGTGCAATATACGTTTGTCAGCGTACCGTTGCCATCATAATTTACAACATTTCCTTTCGGGTCCTTGACATTGACATAGCAGTTTTGAATCGTTCCCGAATTCTTATTAACTACGCCGCCCATACTACCAACATCGCCGTCATTATTCATCGTTCCCGAAATGGTGCAGCCGTTGATCGTTCCCGCATTGGTGTGGGCAATAAAGCCAGCACACTGAGACACAGCAGTAATAGTGATATTGTCAAATACCGTATTGCGTATCGTGCCTTCATTCTTATAGAAAAGACAGCCGACACGAAGCGCATCAGTGTTTGCGGTTATAGTAACATTCTTGATGGTGTGATCGCCGCCGTCAAAAGTGCCTTTGAAAGATTTTGAACCATTATCGTATCCACTATCGCTTTTCAGAAATCCTACTATGTACTCGTAGGTGAAAGATGTACCCAAAAAGTCCAGATCGGCTCCCAGTGCCACTGTCTTGCCGCTGTAGTCGGTGCCGCTTGCGACGTTGCGGGCAAAGTCCTTCCACTCGTCAATGGTAGTGATAGTCAGGTCGGCTGTCGCATTATCATCCGTCACGGTGATCTCATACACCACTCCGCCAATCGTGACCTTCATCCACTCTTCCGAACTGAAAGCCTGATGCGCGAAAACAAACCATGTGCCGTTTTCAGCTTCTATAGGATTGCCGTCCTCGTCCTTTTCCGGGGACTTGCCGTCAGCAGAGCTCTTGCATTTCTTCGCAGAAAACAGGCTCTCATCGCTGACCTCCACAGCCGATACTTCCCCTGTCAGACCTACGGTGTCAAGAACTTCTGATAACGACACCTCGGAATCTCCGGGGAGGACATACTGCTTATTGTCGTATGTGAATTCCACTGTGTAGAGGGAGAAACCATCGGTTTCAGCGATGGCGGTGTCGCCGTCGGTCTCCACCTCCAGTTTCTCAGCGGTGAGCTCTGCGCTGCTTCCAGCATCTGCCTCCTCATTAGCGCTGTTCTTTGTATTGTCCGCCTCCTTCGGGGCAGTTTCCGTGCTGTCCCCGCCGTTCTGTGAATCCGTTTCTACGATATGATATACATTGGTCGTAAGGTTCTCATCCGCAACCTCATCCAGCTTGAATGAGACCTTAACCCGTGATGAGCTGTCCTCGCCGTTTTCATCCGCAGGCTGAATCTCATTTCCATCCTGATCCAGCACCTTGATGTCATAGGTATAGGAAGCCACCACTTGTTTATCTTCATCGCGCTCGCTCTCCACCGCTTCCTCTGCCTGCTTCTCCTGCGCAGTAGATACCTTTTTCACAGAAAGCGTTGCCCCCTCCGGGAACACGCCATCGTCTGCGGTTACGGTGATCTTCACACCGTCGATGGATTTGTATGCCCTGAAAGCGGGGAGCTTCTTTTCCTCAGCGTCCTTCTCCTCTTTCGTGTCACCGTCGGAAACAGCAACATCCTTGTCGGTCTCTGTCTCGCCGTCCTGTGCATCGGAATCCTGCTTCTTATCCTCATTCCGGGAAGCCTCCGATACCGCCGCAGTAGAAGGAGTCACCGCATCATCCGATTTTTCGCTTCCTTCCACGGTTGATCCTGCCGTATCGGAATTCCCTTCACCTGCAGCCGATCCTGTATTCTCATCAGATACAGCGGCATCAGATTCTGACTCATCCGTTAAAATCTCTCCGCCGCCTTCCTGTTGTTCTTCTTCCATAACCACAGCCAGATCCGGATCACCAATCTCCGCCGCAAAAGCAGTCGCCGGGAATGAATTTACCATCAGCGCCGCCGCAAGCCCCAGCGTAGCAATCCTTTTCGTGATATCCTTCAATTTCTTCATGATCTTAATCTCCTTTATTTCAACACCAACGGTGGATTCTTCTTCATCTTGTCTATCAGCTCATGGATCTGCTTCTTCACGTCCTCGGACATCATCTCCGATATCGCCGTGGTCAGCTTCACCGCCGCATCCTTTGAAGATGCCCCGCAGTGGAAAATGCGCTCGTTCTTCTCCCCGTAATCCAGTACAATGAACCGGTCATGCATGATGCCGCCCGTGGTGATGAATGTGACCGGAATGGACGGAAACTCTGTCTGAAAATCCGCAAAGTCGCTGGCATGCAAGTGGTTGTGCAGGTTATCGCTGAATACCGTAACCGCCACACCCGGCTTCACGCTCTGCAGCAGTCTAAGTGTCTTGATATTGATGTAATTGTCGATCAGGTACACGCTCTTTTCCGCTTTACTGTAGATATCCATATAGGTCACATCCGCCTTCGCTGGCTTTCCCTCACGCAATAAAAACTCCTTTGCATTTTCGGGAAGCTCGAACTGCTCAATAAACGGCGCTATTTCTGATCTTTTTACTGTTTCTCCTATTTGCTCCAGGGCATCAGCCAGCAGATCGTCATGTGCCAGAAGCAGCGCCTGCTGACCGGCCACTGCTTTTTGCTGCTCTCCCAGCCAGGACTGCAGCTTACGTATCGCCTCCGTGTTCTCATTTGTCTGCAGGGACAGACGCAGTACATCCCTTTGTGCGACGAGCCCCTGCGTCTCGACAATATAGTCCTTCATGGCCTTAAATGCCATAACAAGAGCTCGACTTTGCTTTACTGCAAGATCCCCGCGAAGCACAGTCATTAATAAGTACAGGCCTTGCTCCGTAAAGGCAAAGGGAAGATAACGAGAACCTCCCCAACTTGAGGTGAAATTTTTGCACCTCAAGATTTCACCATATTCTTCCTTCGTCAGACGGAACATAAACTCATCGCCCTCAAACCGCTCGGCATTATTCTTTACCTGTCGGTTGAAGTTCTTTGTCTCATATCCATATATTTCCGCCAGTTCAAAATCCAGCATCACCTTCACACCCCGGACTTCGTAAATCTTGTCCCGGATGGTTCTCTCGTCAATGATCGCTATATCAGCGGGTTTTTCTCCCACATTCTTCTTATTGCTCAAAATACCCGCTCCTTTCTTGTGTCCGTTCAGCGGATGTCTGTCCACGTCGATAAGCCCCGCTGAATGTTCAAGACTCGTTTTTTGCTCCTGCAATCACACATTACTATTTGTCAATCTTTTTCAATAAAACTGTGCTCATCTTCCCTGCATATGTTTACTGTTTGACACGATACTGTGACAGAATTGCTTCCTTTTGAAATTCCAGCTCTTTTAAGGGATCAAATCCCTCCGGCATAAATGCCAGCCCGACGGCATACCTGGTTACCACCGCAAGCATCAGGTGAAGAGTTGTTGAAAACATTTCCATCTCCGGTATGTCCGTTCGCATCGTATGATCCTGTTCCGCTTTTTCATATACGATATGAAACTGTCCGGCAAGATTTCGGATCATGTCCTCATAGGAATTCAGTGCGCCAGGATCAACATTTTCTGACCGGATATATACATTGAATAACTGGTTATACCGGAGCAGATCCTTGTGATTTCTATACAGCTCCAGAAACGAATCCAGATAGAACTCAAAGATCTCAGCTGCTGTCATCCCATCAAAGTTCTCACTTGGCTTCCGCTTCCTGTTTTCCGTCATGAATTGTTCCCATTGCCTCTCAGCCACTGCTATCACCAGCCCGGGCTTGGAGTCATAATAACGTAGCAGTGTCTTTTTCCCGCAGCCCGCCTCTTTTGCGATGTCTTCCAGCGTGACTGCGGTAATGCTCCTTTCCGTAAATAAGCGATACGCAGCATTCAGCATATTTTCGCGGCGCGTCACCATTGTTGCATGATCTAGTTTTGGGTCTCTCATGATCTATACTTCCTGTCTTTTGATACTCTTGGTATCATTTCCGGCATCATATCACCATCCTATGGAATTTTCAATAGAAAATCCGATATCTCATGAGATTTAAAAAGAATTACATCCCCACATTACGATGGGAAATGTAATTCTTCGAAATAATGCGTATTTCTGTCATTTGCTGTGTAGTTCCCGCTCCCCGAAAGTTCTTTCTCCGCCGCATGCGGAGTCAAGTGGACGGTTCGAGTACTTACCAGTAGCTTATGGCTTTCTTGTATCCTTATGTGATATTTGCAAGCTGTGCCTCAAGCTCCCTGACCCTCGCTTCGGCCTTGTCAGCCCGTTTCCGTTCTGCTTCGGCTTTTTTCCGTACAACTTCGGTGTTTCTCCGTTCTTCTTCCCTGCCTTCCTTTCTTCCTTCTTCTCTACCCTCTTCCCTTAATTCCTTTTCTCTTTCCCAGCTCTTCATATACCTGACACCCACACCTTTCTTTGCTTTGGTCCTATGTACGATATCATGAA
>Ga0310691_10004636_pt1 | contig 15385 bp, 10 predicted proteins | sample 176DNAGHGlowgp2_FD_203887 | JGI IMG/M metagenome (GOLD analysis project Ga0310691, IMG submission 203887) | Sheep rumen microbial communities from Palmerston North, Manawatu-Wanganui, New Zealand - 1766 DNA GHGlow gp2 (v2) (version 2) | ecosystem: Host-associated > Mammals > Digestive system >...
TGGTCGCTGCGGAAGGGTGCCTCGGCCATTTCGGCGGCGATGGACGCAGGCATGGGACGCACGGGATCAAGGGGCGAGCACGGCGTCATGGCCGCGCCGCCGGCCGCCATGAGCACGACCATGGTTTCGCCCATGGCGCGGGACATGCCTAGCATGACGGCTGTTCCGATGCCTGACAGGGCGGCCGGAACCGTGACCTTGACGATGGTTTCCCAGCGTGTTGCTCCGAGAGCCAGGGACGCCTCGCGCAGGGAGCGCGGCACGGCCCGCAGGGCATCCTCGGAGACGGAGCAGATGGTGGGGAGGCTCATGACGGCAAGCACAAGCGAAGCGTTGAGCAGATTGAGGCCGGAGGCGGCGCCCAGAGCATTCTGGATAGCGGGGGCGAGCACCACCATGCCGAGGAAGCCCAGCACGACCGAGGGAAGAGCGGCAAGCAACTCGACGAAGGGCTTGATGATGCGCCGCGCAGGAGGCGGAGCGATCTCGGCCAGGTAGACGGCTGTCATGACGCCGAGCGGGACTGCCAGCATCGAGGAAAGGGCCGTGACTGCCATCGAGCCGGCCAGAAGCGGAAAGATGCCGAAGAGCCCGGGCTCTTCGGTAGGATACCAGAGGTCGCCCAGCAGAACGTCTGCCAGACTGGCATGCTGGAAAATGGGCAGGCCTTCGCTGAAGAGGAAGACGACAATGCCCGCCAGCGCCAGCAGGGACGATGCGGCGACGGCGGCGAGGCTGGTGCGGATGATCCGCTCGCGTGAAACTCTTGTCATAGGATTCTCGCTGTCAGGCGGGCAATGCCACCCGCGGATGCGGGAAGCCGGACAGGTACTCCCTGAAGGAGCCGCCTGCCCGGCAGCGCGGTGCTGACGCTAGTGCTTCAGGGGGACGTAGCCCACGGCTTTGACGTCCTTCTGCCCTTTGTCGGCAGCCAGCAGGTAGTCGACCAGCTTCTTCACGCCGCCCTTCGGCTCGCCGTCGGTGAAGATGTAGAGTTCGCGGGCGATGGGCCACTGGCCAGCCTGGGCACTTTCGGCACTGGCGGAAGCCTTGCCGACGGACAGCGCCTTGACGCTCCTGTCAAGGTAGCCAAGGCCGATGTAGCCGATGGCGTTCCTGTTCCTGGCAACGGTCTGCACCACGGTGCCGTTGGAGGCCTGCATCAGGGCGGCCGGAGTGACGCGGCTCTTCTTCATGACCAGTTCCTGCCATGACTCGAAGGTGCCGGAGGATGTGTCGCGGGAGACGACAACAATGGGGGCGTCCTCGCCGCCAAGCTCCTTCCAGCTGCGCACCTTGCCGGAATAGACGGCCGAAAGCTGCTCGAGGCTGAGGCTGCCAACGGGGTTGCCGGGATTGACAACGGGAACGATGGCGTCCACCGCAACGGCTGTGCGCAGGGGCTTGACGCCCTTCTTTTCGGCCGCGGCGCGCTCCTTGTCCTTGATGTCGCGCGAGCTCATGGCCACATCGCACTGCTTTTCAATCAGCGCCTTGATGCCGTTGCCGGAACCGCCGCCGGAAATGGCCAGCTTGATGTCCGGGTTGGTCGCCATGAAGGATTCGGCGGCCTTCTGCATGACGGGAAGCACCGTGGTGGATCCGTTGACGACGATGTCCTGCGCGTGGGCCGCGGCGCTCATGCCGAGAGTGGCGCAGGCGAGAAGAATAGTTCCTGCCAGTTTCATGAAACTGCTCCTTTTTTGGATAAAGCAATACAAAGCCTCTGCACCGGACCGTTTCCCGGCGCGCATTCGTTGTCGCCGGCGTTTGCGGCAGGCATGTGACAGGAATGTGAAAATATGGCGTCTCTTTTCCAGGCCGCTTTTTTTGCCTTGTCACACAATTGCCGCTTTATCGACACCATTTTGTCGCATAGAAGCGTCAGGCTTGCACAGCAGACAAAGGATGGTGCCATGCAACGAATACTTGTTGTCGAAGGCGAAAGCGATATTCGGCAGCTCCTGCCTTCAACCTTGAACGCTAAGGCTTTGCCGGCCTTGAGGGATTTCGCACAGCCTCTTCGGTGCTTCCGGATATGGTTGTTCTTGACCTAATGCTGCCGGGGATGGACGGCTGCGAAGTCTGCCGCCGGCTCAAGGCCCAGCCGGCCACGGCAGACATGCCGGTGCTCATGCTTACGGCCAGGGGCGAGGAAGTTGACCGCATCGTGGGACTTTCCCTGGGGGCCGACGACTACGTGGTCAAGCCGTTCAGCATCAGGGAGCTTGTCCTGCGGATACGGGCCATACTGCGACGGAGCCGGCGCGCCGGTGCCGAAACAGTCCTGAGCCAGGACGGGCTGCTTGTTGATGCACAGGCCCACCGGGCCTCCCTCAACGGCCGGGAAATTGTCCTGACAGCAACGGAGTTCCGCCTGCTGGAAGACCTCATGCGGCATGTGGGAACCGTTCGCACGCGCGAGCAGCTGCTCAATGCTGTATGGGGATATTCATTTGAAGGATATGCCCGCACGGTGGACACGCACATCCGGCGCCTGCGGACAAAGCTTGACGGAGACGGCCCGGCGCTTGAGACGGTGCGCGGGGTCGGCTACCGCCTCAGAGGGCGAGACGATGGCAGTGTTCCGCTCGTTTAGAACCCGGATCTTCTGGGCGATGCTTCTGGTGGCCGCGGCATCTGCAGGGCTGTCCCTGTGGCTGGCTCGCGAATGGATGGAGGAGTGGCAGCTTGAAGATGCCCGCTCCGGACTTCTGCGCGAAGCCAGAATGGGCGCCGCACTGCTGAGCCTTGGCGAAAGCGACCTGGCAGGCATAGCCAGGACGATCATGCTTCCCGACCTGCGCCTTTCGCTGCTGGATGCTGGCGGAAAGGTGCTGGCGGAAACCGGCGGCGTGGCGCCCGAAGGCATGGACAACCACGGCGACCGCGCAGAAGTCGTGCAGGCCAGAAGCAGGGGCGAGGGCTGGTCGCTGCGCGACAGCGGCACCCTGCACAGAAAGTTTGCCTATGCGGCCTGCAGGCTGCCGGATGGCCGCATCCTGCGTCTTGCCATGCCTCTGGACAGCGTCAATTTGGTCATAGAGCGACGCCTGCACATCTTTGCCCGCATGATTCTGCTGGCCGTGGCCGTTGCGGCGGTGCTGGCAACCATTATTTCCGGCGCCATGCGACGGTCCATGAACCACATGGTGGATACGGTCGACGCCATTTCCCGCGGGTTCCTGCACAGGCGCCTGCGGAGGCTGCCCGGTGCAGAATTCATACCGCTTGCCAAGGCTGTCAGCCGCATGGCCAGCGGCATAGCCGAACAGGTGCGGATTGCCGCGGACAAGACCGCCCAGCTGGAAAGCGTGCTCAACACCATGAGCGACGGCGTGCTTGTCCTAGGGCCGCATGGGCGCATCCGGCGCTGCAACGGTGCCTTTGCAAGCCTCTTCCCCAACGCAACAGGCATGAAGGGAAGACCCGTCATCGACCTGATACCCAATGCCGAATTCCAGAAAACCGTGGATTCCCTGCTCCGCTATGCCAGAGAAGCCAGGGACGGCGGGGAAGGAAAGCTGTCGGTTCCCGGTAGCCTGAAGCAGACGGACCTGCGGCTGGACGGCCACTTCTACTCGGTGCTGCTCTCCCTGCCGGCTGTGGCAGACGCCCGTCTTGGCGCCGTGCTTGTCTTCCGCGACGTCAGCGGGCTGATGCGGCTGGAACGCATCCGCAGCGACTTCGTTGCCAACGTCTCCCACGAGCTGCGCACGCCGCTGACAGCCATCCAGGGCTACGCAGAGACCCTAATCGGCATGGACCTGCCGGAGCAGGCCCGCCGCTTTGCGCACGTCATCTGCCGCCACAGCCGGTCAATGGCCTGCATTCTGGAAAACCTGCTGGTGCTTGCCCGTCTCGAAGGGCAGGAAGGCGCTCTCGAACTTCGGCCGACGGACTGCGCCGCCTCGCTTGAAGAGGCCGCATCCCTCTGCCTGTCACGCCTGCAGGAGCGCAGCCTGCGCCTGGAAGGCGACCTTGAAGGACTGCCCCCCGTGCTGGCCGACGAACGCTTCCTGACCATGGTGTTCCGCAATCTGCTGGAGAACGCCTGCCGCTATGCCACAGAAGGATCAGCCATCCGCGTCATGGGATTCGTCAAGGATGACTGGGTGCAGATCCGCGTGGCGGACGACGGCGCCGTCATTCCTGCCGATCAGCTACCACGCATCTTTGAACGCTTCTACCAGGTTGAGCGCCACCGCGGAAAGAACTCCACCGGCCTCGGCCTTGCCATCTGCAGGCATGCCGTCGAGCGCCACGGCGGCCGCATCTGGGCGGAAAGTCCGGCCGAAGACGGCGCGACGGTCTTCATATTCACCCTCAAGCGCGCGGATGCTCCAGAAGCGTCCGTTCAGGAGTAGCCATGGCAAATGCACTTTCAGCACGGGATGTCAGCGTCTACTACGGCAGTTCGCATGCCCTGCAGCACGTCAGCCTGGACTTCGAAGATGGCGGGGTTACCGCCCTCATCGGTCCTTCAGGCTGTGGCAAGTCCACGTTCCTGCGCTGCCTCAACCGCATGAACGACCTCATTCCGGGATGCCGGGTGGAGGGGCGCATCATGCTGGACGGCGAGGACGTCAACCAGCCCCGCACCAACGTGGTGCGTCTGCGACAGAAGGTCGGCATGGTCTTCCAGAAGCCGAATCCCTTCCCCAAGAGCATCTACGAAAACGTGGCCTACGGCCTACGCGTCAACGGGGTCCGGGACGAGAGCCTCATCGCCGAAAAGGTGGAGTTTGCCCTGCATCGCGCGGCCCTGTGGGGCGAGGTGGAAGAGCGCCTTTCCTCCTCGGCGCTGGGACTGTCGGGAGGGCAGCAGCAGCGCCTGTGCATCGCGCGCGCCCTGGCCGTGGAGCCACAGATCCTCCTTATGGACGAGCCAGCAAGCGCTCTGGACCCCATTGCCACGCGCAAGGTGGAGGACAGCATCGTCGAACTCAAGGAAGTCCTGACCATCATCATCGTGACCCACAGCATGCAGCAGGCCGCGCGCATTTCCGACAGGACGGCCTTCTTCTACATGGGACGGCTGGTAGAAAGCGGCGTCACGGACGACATCTTCACTAGACCATCAAAGAAGGAAACCGAGGACTACATTACAGGGAGATTTGGCTAATGGTTCAGCAGGACTATACTCCCCAGCATATGCTGGCATCTCTGCGCACCCGCCTGATGGTCATGTATGCGCAGGTGGACATTGCGCTGGAGGAAACGGCGCATTCCTATGAAAACGGCGAAATTCCGCGCGCCGTTGCCGTCTGCGACGGCGACGAAGCCGTTGACGTTCTGGAAAACGAAATTGACGACCGCTGCCTGCAGCTCATGGTCCGCATCAATCCCGTCGCATGCGATCTGCGCTTCGTGGTGGCGGCGCTGCGCATGAACGTAGATCTGGAGCGCATAGGCGACGAAGCCGTGACCATAGCCGAGCAGACCATTCTCATGGAAGACGTTCCTGAACAGCGCATCCTTCAGGCTGAAGTCAGCGACATGATGCACCGGGTCCAAGGAACCTTCAAGCAGGCCATGGACTGCTTCCGCGAAAGCGATGCCCAGAAGGCTATGGATCTGTGCGACACGGAAGACGAAGCCATGCAGAACGAGACGCGCATCGTGCAGCGCCTGCTTGAAACGCTGCATTGGGAAGAGGAGAGGCGCCCTGATCCGCGGCTGGTCATGCACACCATGCTGGTGATTCGATCTTTGACGCGCATCTGGCGCCGCTCCGTCAATCTGGCAGAGCAGGTCTACTTCATGGAACGGGGACAAAGCCTCAAACACAATGCCATCAAAAAAATCAATTGTTACATATCATCATAAAAAAACAATTTGCAGTCAGTCGTCAACGGTGAATGACGTTTTTTATCTGCACGCCCATAGACAAGGACATATAGACTCCTGAAAATGTCAACCTTTCTTCCTTGCCTCGCTGAATCTGTGACGGAAATGACAATATGACATAAGTCAACAGCAATGCTCATCAAAGAGAAACACGTTCTTCAGGCAGAAGTCATGGCTTCTGTCTTCTTTCGGCGTCTTCGTCGACATCATCGGCAGTGCCGGCAGGGTCAGAAATCGTTGACCAAAAGTCTGCGGCATGGACAGGACGTCCGAATACAGACGCCCTGCCGGATGGCATCCTCGCCAGAGCCGGAGAGATCAGCTGGCTCCTCCAGACGCAGCGTCTGCCGCCGGCGCATCCCACCGTCCGCGCATGTGCGACTCGGATTGCCGCTGACTGCAGGGCGCAGACAGCCACCGTCGCGGCGCGACATGCCGCCTCCGCACTGCGGTCATGGCAGGACAGATCCGTCTGGAGCCGGCTGCTGGAGTGTCTGACGGCATGCATCGGCATGGAACGAAAGACAAACGCCTCCGCTGTTCAGAAGCAGACGGCATCCGGGAGCATCTGGCGACGACTGCTGGCATGGTTTCGAAGCCCCTAAAAACTTGGGAAATCATTAATCCACCGAAGGATGTTGGAGGACATGGTATCCATCTGGAGGAAGAGGGCGTTCGTCGTGAACATTCCTCTGGAGGGGATAGACAAGGAAGGCTATGGGGTTCTCAAGCATCTAGTGGAGTAGAGACGAAGACAAAATTGTCGAACATTAGGCCAAAAAATCCCGATAAATTGGGCTTTTTCCGTCCTGCAGCATAGGCGGCTCTGCCTGCGGGCAATGCAGACGTTGCACGAAATGAGAAAAATGCCGAGTTCCGGCTTGTGCAATATCAAGACTTGCCTATGATCGTGTCTATTCAGTCGCCCCTCTGCCAGCCTCCCCTTCCGGCCGGGGGGGGGAGAAACGTTCCGCCGGCAGTTCGCCTAGAAGCTGTCTAGACAAATCTTATAATTCGTGCGATTTTCCTCTTGCGGAGGACGCACCATGTTTTTTTCCGATGGCCTCAAGAAGCTGAAGAGGCTCTTCGGAGCCGAGTCCAGCGACGGGCTGCAGGAGCAGCTGGCTTCTCTGCGTCTGGCCATAGAGCAGGGCGAAGAGACGATCCGCTCCCTGCGTGCGGAGCTTCAAGCCGCTAAGGAGGAGCTCCGCGCCGCAAGGCAGGAACTCGCGGCCGAAAAGGCCGCGCGCCAAGCCGCGGAAGTCGCCCTTGCAGACGAAAGAGGCGCCGTCGTGGCCTTGAAGGAGGCTGTCCGGAAGCTGTCGCTCGATCTGCATCACGCGCAGGCCCGCCTGGCCACGGACAGCACCAACAGCTCGAAGCCGCCGTCTTCCGACTTTCCGAAGAAGCCCGGGAAGAGCGGCGATGCCAAGCCCGATCCAAAGAGCCTCAGGAAGAGGAGCGGACGCAGGCCCGGAGCCCAGAAGGGACACAAGGGGGCCGGCTTCCCGCTGCCTGAAGGCCCCCCGGACAAGATCGTCTGCTGCCTGCCGTCCCAGTGCTGCGGGTGCGCCCTGGCAGACCTGTGCGCAGACCGCGAGAGAGTTGCCGACACCCGCTACGTCGTCGACTACGAGGTCAAAGTGGTCAAGGCTGTCTACATGGCAGTTGCCAGGAAATGCCCTCTCAGAGGTGGCGGAGTCCTGGCCGGAGAATTCCCCGCGGAGGCCCGGGGCACGAAGCAGTACGGCAGGAATCTCAGGCTCCTGCCCGTGGCGCTGTTCAACAACTTTACGTGTTCCTTCGACAAAATCAGCCGCTTCGCGTCCGAGCTCACGGGGCTGAAGCTGAGCGTCGGGTGGTGCTGGGAGCAGTACGACAGGGCCGGACACCGGGCCGAGACGGCGGAATTCAAAGAGGAGGTCAAGGAGCGGCTGCATGCTGAAAAGGTGGTTTCCGCCGACGAGACGGGTGCCCGGTGCGGCGGGAGGAACGCCTGGCTCCATACCGTGTCGACGCCGGAGCTCACCCTGCAGCACGCATCCATGAAGAGAGGCGTGGAAGGAATGAAGGAAGGCGGGTTCCTCGACTCGTACGGACACATTCTCGTCCACGACTGCCTTGGCTCCTACTGGACAGTGAACAAGCCTGAAAACCGCGCCCGCGCCGAGGCTGGCGTCCCTGCTCCCGACCCCGCCGGAGAGAACTGCACGCCCCCTGCGTCCGCCGAGGCAGGCGTCCCGGCTCCTGCATCCGCCGGAGAGGACTGCACGCCCCCTGCGTCCGGGGAAGCCGGCGCCGGCGCGGCGCCGTACACCCATGCGCTGTGCAACCAGCACGTCTGCAGGGAGCTTCGCTGGGCCTACGAGCACGGACACGGCCAGAAGGAAGGCAGGCAGGACTGGGCTCTGGAACTCCTCTGCTTCCTCAGGTCGCTCAACAGCATGAGGAAGAAGTCCATGGAGAGGGGCGGAAGGTCGTTCCGGCGGAAGACCGTCGACACCTTCCGCGAGCGGTTCGACGAGCTGGTCGAGGAGGGGCTTGCCGCCAACCAGGCAACAGACGAGCTCAAGGGCAGCGCAACCCTCCGGAAGATAAGGGCCCTGCTTGGGAGGCTGGAGAAGAGGAAGGACGACTTCCTCCGGTTCCTCGAAGACTTCGACGTGCCGTTTACGTCCAACGAGGCCGAGCGCGACCTTCGGTCCCACAAGGGGCGTCTGGCCATCAGCGGGTGCTTCAGGACCTTCAGGGGGCTGGCGAGCCACGCGAATCTGAGCACGGTGTTCAAGACCTTGATGAAGGCGGGCAAGTCGTGGCGGGAGGCTGCAGACGTCGCCGTGAACGGCCGTCCGGTCGAGCTCCTCCCTCCTCGCCGCGATCCCGAAGCGAACTCTTAGGCGATTCCGCTGGCAGACGAAAACGCTGGACGAAGACGTCGCAGCCGCAGCACAAAAAAGAGGCCCCCGTACCGTCTTGGGTACCGGAGGCCTCTCCCTTTGACCATCGCTCAGCCCCTCTGGGGGCGACTGAATAGACACCTATGATCGGTGTCGGCGCTGCAGGCGGTCGCGTGCAATGATGGCAAGCAGGTTCATGCCAAGCACAGTCAGGATAAGCACCAGTCCCGTGCCGTACTGGAGCGGGCGGGTCTTCTCGATGTCCGTGCCGGCAGTTGCCAGCACGAACATATGGTAGGGAAGCACCATGACCGCGCTGAAAATGGAGTCCGGATTCTTCGGAGTGTAGAAGACAGCCGCGGTGAACATGACGGCCGCCGTTTCTCCGGCCGCGCGGGCCACGCCCAGAATGGCGCCCGTGAGCATGCCCGGCATGGCGCACGGCAGCACCACGCGGACAATGGTCTGCGCCTTGCCGGCGCCCAGTGCCAGCGAAGCCTGGCGGTAGGAGTCCGGCACGGAGCGCAGGCTTTCCTCGGCGGTGCTGATGATGACGGGGAGCGTCAGGACGGCAAGGGTCAGGACGCCGGAGGCGATGCTGACCCCCATGCCGCAGAAGGTGACGAAGAAGGAGAGGCCGAACAGGCCGAAGACGACGGAAGGCACTCCGGCAAGATTGTTGACGCCAAGGCGCACGAGGCCGGCAAAGCGGCTGCCGCCGGCGTATTCGTGAAGGTAGACTGCCGTGGCAACGCCGAGCGGGAATGCCAGCAGCAGGGAGCCAAGGGACAGGATTGCGGTGCCGGCGATGCAGGGGAGGATGCCGCCTTCGGTCATCATGCAGCGGGGAGGGGAAGAGAGAAATTCCCAGCTCATGGCCGGCAGTCCCTGCACCAGCAGGAAGATGCAGATTGCAGCCAGCAGGAGGACGTTGGCGCCGGCCACCAGTCGCAGGATGCCGAGCATGGCGCTCTGGAAGGCAAGGCGGCGACGCGGATCGGGAGTTGAAATGAGCATGAAGGCTCCTTAAAGGCTGGCTGTTCCTGCCTGCCGGTGCTTCTCGGCGATGCGGGAGGCGGCCATGTTGAAGGCCAGCGTCAGCAGGAAGAGGACGATGCCGGTGGCGAAGAGGGCGTGGTAGTGGCCGCTGCGGAAGGGTGCCTCGGCCATTTCGGCGGCGATGGACGCAGGCATGGGACGCACGGGATCAAGGGGCGAGCACGGCGTCATGGCCGCGCCGCCGGCCGCCATGAGCACGACCATGGTTTCGCCCATGGCGCGGGACATGCCTAGCATGACGGCTGTTCCGATGCCTGACAGGGCGGCCGGAACCGTGACCTTGACGATGGTTTCCCAGCGTGTTGCTCCGAGAGCCAGGGACGCCTCGCGCAGGGAGCGCGGCACGGCCCGCAGGGCATCCTCGGAGACGGAGCAGATGGTGGGGAGGCTCATGACGGCAAGCACAAGCGAAGCGTTGAGCAGATTGAGGCCGGAGGCGGCGCCCAGAGCATTCTGGATAGCGGGGGCGAGCACCACCATGCCGAGGAAGCCCAGCACGACCGAGGGAAGAGCGGCAAGCAACTCGACGAAGGGCTTGATGATGCGCCGCGCAGGAGGCGGAGCGATCTCGGCCAGGTAGACGGCTGTCATGACGCCGAGCGGGACTGCCAGCATCGAGGAAAGGGCCGTGACTGCCATCGAGCCGGCCAGAAGCGGAAAGATGCCGAAGAGCCCGGGCTCTTCGGTAGGATACCAGAGGTCGCCCAGCAGAACGTCTGCCAGACTGGCATGCTGGAAAATGGGCAGGCCTTCGCTGAAGAGGAAGACGACAATGCCCGCCAGCGCCAGCAGGGACGATGCGGCGACGGCGGCGAGGCTGGTGCGGATGATCCGCTCGCGTGAAACTCTTGTCATAGGATTCTCGCTGTCAGGCGGGCAATGCCACCCGCGGATGCGGGAAGCCGGACAGGTACTCCCTGAAGGAGCCGCCTGCCCGGCAGCGCGGTGCTGACGCTAGTGCTTCAGGGGGACGTAGCCCACGGCTTTGACGTCCTTCTGCCCTTTGTCGGCAGCCAGCAGGTAGTCGACCAGCTTCTTCACGCCGCCCTTCGGCTCGCCGTCGGTGAAGATGTAGAGTTCGCGGGCGATGGGCCACTGGCCAGCCTGGGCACTTTCGGCACTGGCGGAAGCCTTGCCGACGGACAGCGCCTTGACGCTCCTGTCAAGGTAGCCAAGGCCGATGTAGCCGATGGCGTTCCTGTTCCTGGCAACGGTCTGCACCACGGTGCCGTTGGAGGCCTGCATCAGGGCGGCCGGAGTGACGCGGCTCTTCTTCATGACCAGTTCCTGCCATGACTCGAAGGTGCCGGAGGATGTGTCGCGGGAGACGACAACAATGGGGGCGTCCTCGCCGCCAAGCTCCTTCCAGCTGCGCACCTTGCCGGAATAGACGGCCGAAAGCTGCTCGAGGCTGAGGCTGCCAACGGGGTTGCCGGGATTGACAACGGGAACGATGGCGTCCACCGCAACGGCTGTGCGCAGGGGCTTGACGCCCTTCTTTTCGGCCGCGGCGCGCTCCTTGTCCTTGATGTCGCGCGAGCTCATGGCCACATCGCACTGCTTTTCAATCAGCGCCTTGATGCCGTTGCCGGAACCGCCGCCGGAAATGGCCAGCTTGATGTCCGGGTTGGTCGCCATGAAGGATTCGGCGGCCTTCTGCATGACGGGAAGCACCGTGGTGGATCCGTTGACGACGATGTCCTGCGCGTGGGCCGCGGCGCTCATGCCGAGAGTGGCGCAGGCGAGAAGAATAGTTCCTGCCAGTTTCATGAAACTGCTCCTTTTTTGGATAAAGCAATACAAAGCCTCTGCACCGGACCGTTTCCCGGCGCGCATTCGTTGTCGCCGGCGTTTGCGGCAGGCATGTGACAGGAATGTGAAAATATGGCGTCTCTTTTCCAGGCCGCTTTTTTTGCCTTGTCACACAATTGCCGCTTTATCGACACCATTTTGTCGCATAGAAGCGTCAGGCTTGCACAGCAGACAAAGGATGGTGCCATGCAACGAATACTTGTTGTCGAAGGCGAAAGCGATATTCGGCAGCTCCTGCCTTCAACCTTGAACGCTAAGGCTTTGCCGGCCTTGAGGGATTTCGCACAGCCTCTTCGGTGCTTCCGGATATGGTTGTTCTTGACCTAATGCTGCCGGGGATGGACGGCTGCGAAGTCTGCCGCCGGCTCAAGGCCCAGCCGGCCACGGCAGACATGCCGGTGCTCATGCTTACGGCCAGGGGCGAGGAAGTTGACCGCATCGTGGGACTTTCCCTGGGGGCCGACGACTACGTGGTCAAGCCGTTCAGCATCAGGGAGCTTGTCCTGCGGATACGGGCCATACTGCGACGGAGCCGGCGCGCCGGTGCCGAAACAGTCCTGAGCCAGGACGGGCTGCTTGTTGATGCACAGGCCCACCGGGCCTCCCTCAACGGCCGGGAAATTGTCCTGACAGCAACGGAGTTCCGCCTGCTGGAAGACCTCATGCGGCATGTGGGAACCGTTCGCACGCGCGAGCAGCTGCTCAATGCTGTATGGGGATATTCATTTGAAGGATATGCCCGCACGGTGGACACGCACATCCGGCGCCTGCGGACAAAGCTTGACGGAGACGGCCCGGCGCTTGAGACGGTGCGCGGGGTCGGCTACCGCCTCAGAGGGCGAGACGATGGCAGTGTTCCGCTCGTTTAGAACCCGGATCTTCTGGGCGATGCTTCTGGTGGCCGCGGCATCTGCAGGGCTGTCCCTGTGGCTGGCTCGCGAATGGATGGAGGAGTGGCAGCTTGAAGATGCCCGCTCCGGACTTCTGCGCGAAGCCAGAATGGGCGCCGCACTGCTGAGCCTTGGCGAAAGCGACCTGGCAGGCATAGCCAGGACGATCATGCTTCCCGACCTGCGCCTTTCGCTGCTGGATGCTGGCGGAAAGGTGCTGGCGGAAACCGGCGGCGTGGCGCCCGAAGGCATGGACAACCACGGCGACCGCGCAGAAGTCGTGCAGGCCAGAAGCAGGGGCGAGGGCTGGTCGCTGCGCGACAGCGGCACCCTGCACAGAAAGTTTGCCTATGCGGCCTGCAGGCTGCCGGATGGCCGCATCCTGCGTCTTGCCATGCCTCTGGACAGCGTCAATTTGGTCATAGAGCGACGCCTGCACATCTTTGCCCGCATGATTCTGCTGGCCGTGGCCGTTGCGGCGGTGCTGGCAACCATTATTTCCGGCGCCATGCGACGGTCCATGAACCACATGGTGGATACGGTCGACGCCATTTCCCGCGGGTTCCTGCACAGGCGCCTGCGGAGGCTGCCCGGTGCAGAATTCATACCGCTTGCCAAGGCTGTCAGCCGCATGGCCAGCGGCATAGCCGAACAGGTGCGGATTGCCGCGGACAAGACCGCCCAGCTGGAAAGCGTGCTCAACACCATGAGCGACGGCGTGCTTGTCCTAGGGCCGCATGGGCGCATCCGGCGCTGCAACGGTGCCTTTGCAAGCCTCTTCCCCAACGCAACAGGCATGAAGGGAAGACCCGTCATCGACCTGATACCCAATGCCGAATTCCAGAAAACCGTGGATTCCCTGCTCCGCTATGCCAGAGAAGCCAGGGACGGCGGGGAAGGAAAGCTGTCGGTTCCCGGTAGCCTGAAGCAGACGGACCTGCGGCTGGACGGCCACTTCTACTCGGTGCTGCTCTCCCTGCCGGCTGTGGCAGACGCCCGTCTTGGCGCCGTGCTTGTCTTCCGCGACGTCAGCGGGCTGATGCGGCTGGAACGCATCCGCAGCGACTTCGTTGCCAACGTCTCCCACGAGCTGCGCACGCCGCTGACAGCCATCCAGGGCTACGCAGAGACCCTAATCGGCATGGACCTGCCGGAGCAGGCCCGCCGCTTTGCGCACGTCATCTGCCGCCACAGCCGGTCAATGGCCTGCATTCTGGAAAACCTGCTGGTGCTTGCCCGTCTCGAAGGGCAGGAAGGCGCTCTCGAACTTCGGCCGACGGACTGCGCCGCCTCGCTTGAAGAGGCCGCATCCCTCTGCCTGTCACGCCTGCAGGAGCGCAGCCTGCGCCTGGAAGGCGACCTTGAAGGACTGCCCCCCGTGCTGGCCGACGAACGCTTCCTGACCATGGTGTTCCGCAATCTGCTGGAGAACGCCTGCCGCTATGCAAGGGAAGGCACGGCCATACGCATCGCTGGTCAGGCGAGGGAGGACTGCGTGCTAATCCGCGTGGTGGACGACGGCGCAGTCATTCCGGCCGACAGCCTCAAGCGCATCTTCGAGCGCTTCTATCAGGTGGAGCGCCATCGGGGGAACAATTCTACAGGCCTTGGTCTTGCCATCTGCAGGCATGCCGTCGAGCGGCACGGCGGCCGCATCTGGGCGGAAAGCCCGGCCGAAGACGGGGACACGGCCTTCGCCTTTACCCTGAAGCGCGCTGTGTTCTGCCGGAACCCAGCGCAGGAGTAGCCATGGTGACCAGCTTAGAGGCAACGCTGGCACCACACGCTGCAGTCGCGTTCAACCCGGCATCTAACAACGGAGTCTACATATGAATGCTTCCCTTCTTCCAAAATCAGCGCCATTTTTGAAATGCTGCTGGACCAGAACGCCATGCTCTGCAAAATAGCGGAACAGCTTCACGTCATGCTCGACGGCGACCCCCGAAGCTACGAGGTCAACAAGAGCATCGCCGAGATTGAGGCCGATGCCGACAAGCTGCACCGGCAGATATCGCGCACCCTCTACCAGTCCTTCATCACCCCCATCGACCGCGAGGACATCCTGCGCATCAACCAGGACCAGGAAGAGTGCATCGACGGCCTGCAGATGATGTCCACCCGCATCGCCGTGTACGAAATGTCGCACTTCCGCTTCCCCGCCAAAAAAGTGGCCGCCAACATCGAGGAGATGGCCAAGCTCACGACCGTCATGCTGCAGGGCCTCGCCAAGCGCCACGACGTGCACAAGACCCGCGCCTTCCACATGCTCAGGGCAGAGTGCGACACCATCGTCGCCGTGGGCGTCGCCGAGTGCATGGACCTGCCCGAAGACGTCAAGCCGCTGGATCTCACGGACGCCCTCAAGTGGGTCCAGATCTACGACAGGCTTGAGATCGTGCTGGCCAAGCTCACGGACCTTGCGGAAGACATTGAAGAAGGGGTGCTGAAAAATGTTTGAGGTGCCGCTTCTTCTCGTTCTCATCATCGTGGCTGCCCTGGTCTTCGACTTCACCAACGGCGCCCACGACTGCGCCAACGCCATCGCGAGCATCGTCTCCACCAAGGCGGCAACGCCGAAGCATGCCATCGCCATGGCCGCATCCCTGAACCTCATAGGTGCGCTGCTGGGCACGGAGGTCGCCAAAACCCTGGGCGGAGGACTCGTCTATCCGCACGTCGTCGAGGGCTGCCACATCCTCGTGCTGGCCGCGCTCATGGGGGCCATCTTCTGGAACTTCTTCACCTGGTACATGGGCATCCCCTCCTCGTCGTCCCACGCCCTCATCGGCGGGCTCATCGGCGCCGGCTGGGCCCATGCCGGCCCCAGCGCCGTGAACTTCCAGGGCCTGGTCCTCAAGGTCCTCGTGCCCCTCGTCG
>Ga0310691_10004637_pt1 | contig 15383 bp, 10 predicted proteins | sample 176DNAGHGlowgp2_FD_203887 | JGI IMG/M metagenome (GOLD analysis project Ga0310691, IMG submission 203887) | Sheep rumen microbial communities from Palmerston North, Manawatu-Wanganui, New Zealand - 1766 DNA GHGlow gp2 (v2) (version 2) | ecosystem: Host-associated > Mammals > Digestive system >...
AAAGTGCATATCAAAAAGCTCTTTTTTTACAGTTATCACTTTTTCAGATTTTAGGATTTTTTCACTATTTAAGTCTGATAAACAATAAACACGATCTTTAGTTTTTGCAATCATTTCCAGGAAAGCTGATTGATAATCATCTCGATCTTTGAAATAATCCGTATGTTCTAATTCCAGACTTGTAATAATCGCTTCATCTAGGTTTAAATTTAGGAAATGACGTTGATATTCACACGATTCTAAAAGGAAATAATATTTCTTCACGAGAGAGTAATCCAATTTTCTTCAAGTGAATATATAGTCAAAGATATTCTTCAATTCATCTTTATGTTTCATATTTAGCATATAACTTTTACCTCCAAAATCAGGCACCAATGCTCCGACTATTCAGATTCCAAAATGTGGTAAACAGTGTGCTGCAATGTAAATTCACATCGCACTTGAACTAGATTTTCAGTTTGTTCATGTAAATCAAATACTTTTGAAATATTTAGTCATTCCCCCTAAAAACTGGAAATAATCCCAGATTAACAATGGTTTGTGTTCAGATTTTTTCAGTTCAAATGCTTTCAAGACTTCAGGACTTTCTTTAGTAGCTGCAGAATAAATCACTGCATCATCTGGTTTTAGTTGATATTTTCAGTGTTTAAAAATCTGAATTCATTTTTGATGTAATTGCTGAGTTATTTGAGATTCTTGTTCATCTATTCATATCAGATTATGAAATCACAAATCCCATAAGATTCAGACTAAATTACTTAATCATGCTCCTCATGCTCAAACAAAAACGATATTTCACTGCATATTTTACCAAATATTTTTAATATAAATCTATTTTTGTTTTTATTCTTTACTCAAATGAAAGCAAGTGAGTTTTTATTAAATAGCTAGACTTAAAAATACCAATGCCTATAAAAACAAATCTTGATTTTTAATATAAGCATTATTATAATGGACTTGTATTAAACAAAAAAAATTATGTCAAAAAAAGTACCGGAGAAGAAAAAAACTCTTTACGACTGGGCAGAAGAATGTCTGCTTAACGATGACATATCCCGATTCCTTGATAATTGCAAGAAGGATGGGTATGACTTCAGTGACCTGCTTTCTTATTCAGAGTTTAAAATTCTGAAGGATGAATTTGAAGCTTAATGCTTATGCTATCGAAAGCCAATATGGAATCTACCTGTTGGCTTTTTGAAAACTAGTTTACAACCTAAATATTGATACAAAAGATGGGCTTTTTCTGCTTATGTGCTGATAACCATTTGCTATCATTATTTTGAATATTTTGACTTGAAATAGTAAAATCATTGTCTATAAGGAATATCAGTCCAAAATACTGAAATTTGGCTTAAATTTTACATAAATTATAGACACATTATGACAAATTGACTATGACTTTTCTTGGCTTTCTATATTTTAGTAGGTCAACCAGCTTTGCTATGACGAATGCTGGATAACTGTAGTTTATATCAATTAGCTTGATTAAATGCTGGGATATTCTTTATTGCATGGATTATATCAGCAATAGCTAAATCAGGGGACAAAAAAGCTCTAGCTGAAAATAATGACAATACAGTTAAAGTAGCTAAAAAATCTGAAGAAAAAGTTTCTAGAATAGAAAATGATGAAGGAGTTGCCATAGTTGAAGTTCAGAAAAAAGAGGAAATCGTAGTTGAAACAAAAGCCGAAGAACAGGATGAAGATATTGAAGGATTACCTCAAGATTCTGAAGAAAAACTTGAAGATAAGAAAGAGGAAGAAGAGAAACCAGCAAGACCTATGAGAGAAAATGTATCTATCCCAAAAATTGTACAACCTCTTTCATGACATGCTCCAATTCAAAAAAGGAAAAAGGAAGTAAAACGATGACAACGAATAGTTCTACTGATTACTCTTGTATTAGCTGTAGTGATCGCCTGGACTTTGTGGGAGTTCTTAGGAAATCGATGAGTAGCTATAGCATTATTATTATGATGGGTATTATATCTAGTTATTGGTAAACTATTCGATATCGCTGGGTTCTATAATGCAAAAAAATTATTTACAAACTGGTTGTACATTATATTAATTCTTGCATGAATTGGCTATGGAGTTTATGCAACTCAAAATAATAATTCAATTAATTTAATCAAAGATAAAGCCGTTTCTTATATTCAAAATCTATTTAAATCTGAAGAAATTGATAATTCTGAAGTAAATGAGTGAGAAGACGTAATCTACGTATTTGAGGGAACTGGTGAAGTTATCACAGGCACAGGAGATAATATAGATATACTGGATGAGAAATGAATAACTGAGAATGAAATTGAAAATACTGAGATAGATACTTGAGTAGTTGAAGATACTCAACCAGAAGTAGAAGTTCAGCCTGAAGTTGTAGTAGATAATAGCGCTCCTGCCATATCTCCAGAAGAAGCTAAAAAACAAGTAACAATGTGAGAAGCGATTAAATCATTATTAGCCGGATCAACATTATCTACAAAGACTAATACAACATTTAAATATGTTTCCAAATCTAACGAGCTCTATCCATATTTCAAAACCGCACAAGAAAAATGGATGATTGGAACTGATACAGATCCAAGTAAAATAATTTCATGTGAAACATATATAACTATGAAATGAATTCGAGAATGACGGGACGTTGGAAACTATTCAAAAAGTGAAATTAAATCTGCATACTGGAATAAAGCTACAGAATTATGAAAATTGAATGGATGTACAAAATGAGCTTATGTAACTAGAGGTAATTTGTAATTATTGTGTGATAGTGAAAAACTAGGGCAAATATGTCCTAGTTTTTTTTGAGAATTGATTTTTTAATCGGTACGTGTAACGTTCTTTTTGACCAGTCTAAATATGAAGACATCATCTGGCTGAGTATGCATGAGTTGTTCGTATTCTTCTTCTTTTACATCGGCAAACTTGAACCCTCCTGATGTTTTCATACAGTAGTATGTATTCCCATCTGGAATAACTGGCACATCAGATGGCTGAATAGTAGCGACGTAAACATTTGAGAAACAACCTAACATCGCCTTGCCTTCACCATCATAGTCGCACATGGCTGAATCATTAGATTTCTCGATTAACAGGTCTATGACCTGTTTTTCTTTCTCTCTGATTTTATCAGCACTGGCACAGATGGTGGTACTTGATATTACCCAAGGATTTCCATCCCTCGAAAAGGCGAACGATAAGATAAGTACACTTTCGACAATCAAGTCTGTCCCAGGTATCCGCGTAGCGGGGAGAAGTCCATGTTGCATTTCAAGTGTAATGCCATACTTTTTTTGAAGTTGCTGAACATCACACTCCAGGTAGCTCAAATTGGGCTTTTCGTAGGTGGCAGGCTTTTCATAAGCCTCAGTTTCTTTACATCTCACTATTTTTTTGTGAGGTGCAAATCTCAATTTTTTTAATAATTTCTGGTGCTTTTCCATATGTTTTTTATTTTAAGGATTGTGTTTTAATTTAGTTTACTTTACATTTTATATAAAGTATAATAAATATATATATCAAAATCAAGATTTTCTTGTAAATTTATATAGAATCCGTAATTAGATAGTATAATTAAGTTTTAGATTTTCTATTTTTTCGCATGCAGATTTCTGTAGTTTGTGGATCTAGAGCAAACAACACTACCCTACTTGTAAAACTTCTATGATATTTAGATAAACAGACTTTTCAGGATTTTGACGTAAATATCGTATGTGATAGAAAATTTATGAGAATTGAAGAAGAAGATTTTCTATCATTTTTTGAGAGTCAAGGATTAGAGGTTCTACAGCGTACACACTTCCTTACGAATAATAATAGTGATTTCAATCCTGACCATAAATGATGAGCCAGTTATGTACGCAATTTTGGGATTCAAAACGCAAAATGAGAATTTATTCAACTTCTGGATGATGATAATGAAATTGAGCCTGATTTTTTGGAAAATTGTATGAAAAGGTGGAAAGAATTTACAGAAAAAACTAAATCAGAATGTATAATCTTGCCAAGTTTGTACTATAGAGATACCGATCAGATTCAGAATCAATGATTTTCACGTTTTGATTATCGACAATCTCGTCCTGTTTTGCATTTACTGAATTGAAAAGAATATGAGCAAATCCAGATGTTTAGCGGAAATTGAATTTTCAGTAAAGCATCAACTCTAAGGAAAGCTAAATATGATGAGGAAATTGCCCGAATTAGCGAAGATTTGGATTACACATTATCATTGTATGAGCAGTGAATTCAACTGCGAGTTTTTGCTGATTTAAAAGTTAAGCATCATGAAAGAGATAAGACTAGATTGGAGCAGGCTCGAATCTGATCATATTCACAAGCTAAACAGAAAGCCAGAAATCGGTTCTTATTTACCCAAAAGCACTGAAATAAAAAACAACTTTTTCAATTCTATATTTCTTGATTGCCTGGATGTCTGCTTCGATTAAGCATTAAGGCGATTTTATACTGAGGTACAGATAGATTTAAAATCATAAAATGACTATTTTCTGGAGCTAGAGAGTGATACCAGCTCACACACAAATCTTAAAAATACCTACTGAATATAAAAAAATTCCGAGTTACTCGGAATTTCTTTTGTAAGATTCAAGCTTCTCTCGATGCTGGATGAACCTTGGGTCTTTCTCAATTTCCTTTTGGCTTTTTTTGTAAGCCACAAGGCGGATTAGATAAGGGATCAATGATCCGACGGTTTCAAATTCCCAATTCTTTTCATAGAAAATAAATTCTATGTCCTGAATGGTTACCTCTGAGATGGGCTCAAATCCCTCCTCATTGAAAGGCGTCAAATCGACTAACCCAATAAGCTCTGGGAGGTTGGAAGGGCTGACACTATAATTGTCGAGTTCTTCCCATAATTGGATTTTTTTGGGTTCATCAGTCCCCACGAAATCGGCTAAAGCCTTGCGTAAAACACAGGCTATTAATTCGAATGTTGGCTGGTCTATTGTTGCCATAATTATAAAATTTTGGTTAGTTTATGTTTTTATATTTATAAGAATAACAAAAAAAATAATAAAGTCAAGAGAAAATAGTTTCTTATTTGAATTTTGTGGTAATAGTCTGCACATCTTTACAAGACTTCTTAACCTTCATAATAAAATTGGATTCCAATAACGAGACAAAATGTCTCGTTTTTCAGTTTCAGAAAAATCAGATTTTCCATTGAATTTTTAATACTTTTATCTATTAATATTTTGGTTAAAAATTTTTACTTATTATCCCAAATAAAATGACAGAAAATGCATTAAATGTGACAGAACTTAAGGAAAGATTCGTAGATGTTTCAGAAGTTATGCAAGCAGATATCAAAAAGTTGGTTCAATTTCAAATTGAAAATAAATCTCAATCAGTTCTAAAAAAAATTTATGCTAAAAATCCAGATGCTAAAGTATCAATTGAGTACACAATTATAAAGAATAAACAATGAAAATATGAATCTGATTTCGTATTTGTTTCAGATGGAGATAAATTTGTAGTAAGTTCTCACCAAGGATTCAAAGTAGCTACAGATTTGATTTCACATGCATTTGATAAGTGGAAGAGACACATTCTTGGATTCTGGGGAAGATTCTTCAACAAATAATTTAGACATATTGTAAAATATTTTATTTCGTTTAAAATTATTATGGCAGAAGCAACTAAAACTATTAGTAGAGAATGATATGAAAAACTCATTGCTGAGCTTCAGGAACTCAAACAAGATAAACTTCCTGCGGTATTGGAACAAATCGCTGATGCAAAAGATTTATGAGATCTTTCAGAAAACTTTGATTATAAAAATGCATTAGAAGAGAAAGACCTTATCAATTCTAGGATTAAGCAGATTGAAGATTTGATAGATGGTGTAGAAATTATCGATTCTGACAAAAAATCTGGAGAAAAAACAGTTTGATTCTGATCAAAAGTTATCGTTCAGATTGAAGATGATGATCCACACGAAGTAACAATCGTTTGAACATGAGAAGTTAAATATCAGCATTGAGAAACTTTAATCTCATTCGATTCTCCACTAGGACAATCTATTAGAGGTAAAAAAGCTGGAGACACTGTAAAGATGAGATTAAACAATGAAAGAAAAGATGTAAAAATCATTTCAGTTAAATAAATTTCAGAAAGGGCGAATCTGTATAGATTCGTTTTTTCTATTTAAATTTTATGTTATAATTGTCATTCTGAGGAGGAATATGATGACGACGAAGAATCTTTGTGAAACAAGCCCTCAGTCCTGCTACGCAGTCCAGCTCCCCTCACAAGGAGCAAAACATTCAATAGTATTTTTCTCCCCTGTGAGGGGGAGTGTCACGGAGTGACGAGGGGGTTGCTTTCGTCACACTTGTCATTCTGAGCGATATCGAAGAATCCACTGAATGTCACACCTATGGATTCTTGATTTCACTCCGTTTCATTCAGAATGACGCATAATACAGACATATCATTCAGAGTCTCCCTTTAAATAATCGAAAATTTTTACTTACTCTATCAATATGCTATTAGATTTTCTATTCCCTCGCACATGTGCATGATGTGGAAAGAAATGAGAATATTTATGTGCTGATTGTAAAAAAGAGCTTTATGCTCATCCAGAAATTTGTCCTTTCTGTCACCAAAAATCTTCAGATTTTCAGACTTGTAAATCTTGTGCAGAATGACAGATTTTAAAATGAATTATCATCTGATTTGCATATAAATGACTAGCAAAAAAGCTGATTCTAAAAGCAAAATTTTCGCATAAAAAAGATGTAATTTGATTTATGGCAGAGAGATTAGCTTTATTGGTGCAAAGTAATCAGCAATTAAAGCCCAAGCTTGAAAATTTTGAGCTTTATATAAGTTATGTACCATCACATTGGAGGAGAAAATATTATGAGAAATGATATAACCAATCCCAGCTTTTGGCAAAATCTCTTGCAAACCAGCTTTGAATTCCTATGTTAGAATTGGCTTCAAAAAAGAGTTATACAGTTTCTCAGTTACGTCTAAATCGTGAAGAGAGGAAGAAAAACCTACAGTGAGTATTCCATGTCAAAGATTTATCAAATGTGCCTGTTTGAGCAACGATTCTTTTGGTAGATGATGTTACTACGACAGGTTCAACCTTATCTGAATTAGCGAAGACGATTCACAATGAAAGAAATGATTTAAATTTTTGGTGAGCTGTAATTGCAAGGAATATGTGATAACTTTCCAAAAAATAAGAAGGTGGTGCAACGGTAGCACGCTGGTCTCCGAAGCCGGAAACGTGGGTTCAACTCCCCCCCTTCTTGAATTAAAGATCTAAATTGAAATAAAAAACCTGCGAATGAAATCACAGGTTTTTTTATATATTTTAGGGATGCGCTCTCATCTATTAGCTGAAGATTTTCATACTTAATATAGATTCTTCAGAAGTTGAGAAATATTTTTCTCCATTGGTAATCAAAACTTCTTTTCAGCTAGCTTGCAAAGTACCTACTACTTCATCGAATAATGTATGAAGTACCATAACCCAGTTATTTTTCCAATTATTATAACTTTCTGGATTATTAATTTTTTTGTCAGCTAACTGGCTAACGAAATCATTCCATGACATTTTCATTCCCATCGCTTTCATTGCAGTCTTTGCGATGAAATTAAGAGAGTCGAAGAAATTATCCATAAACGTGTCAAATACCACTCCAACTCTATCATCAATTACATATAAAGTTGCCTTATCTCACTCAATACCAAGAAGAGATTGTTCTACACTTTGAGCGATATTTGGAGCGATTTTTGCCGGAGTTTGATCATTAACTCCTAATGGAGCAAAAATTATAGCTCCATACCTTTCTTTAAAATAGTTTAATAATTTTGCAGTTCATGTTTCAACTGCTTTTGTAATAGAGGGTGTTAATTCAGACATGATAATAAAATTAAATTATAAAAGAGTGATAAAATTCTGATTATTTTTTTTCAAAGAATTCGATAGCTCTAGCTAGTTCTTTGTGGTCTTTAGCGTATTCATGAATATCAATTCATTTATTAAATGCTTCACATGCTTGAACCATAGCAGTAGCACCAGCCTTAGTTCCATCTGGATGTGCGTGAGTTCCTGCTCACATTGTAGTGATGAAATCAGCATTTCACATCAAATCCATAAATGGTTTTAGAAGTACTGGATTTAGACCTCCAGATACGATAGGACAACATTTTTTAATTCCTCTCCAGCTATCATCAACCAGAATTTCCATATTCTTTTTATCGATTTCGTTAATTCCGATTAAATCTTCATCTTGAGGAGGGATTTTTGTCCAAGACTGTTCAAATGTATGTCACATATCTGTGAAGTATCTAATTTCATGAGCTGCGGTTACATCTTCTCCTGGAGTTCCGGCCATTTTACCTACTCCAGCAGTTCATGTATGGATTCCACTAGCTCCAGCTAGTCTAGCAAATTTGGAAAGAACCAATACTGAATATCCAATAGGATTTTCTGGTCTAGTATATGCTCCATGTCCAGCTCTGTGGAAATGGATAAATACGTCTGGATAATGTCTTCTGAGAGTTTGGACAGCCATCCATCCAGCAGTTGTTCCGTCAATTAGGAATGCATAACTTCCTGGTTCCATTCAACTATTTCTAATAATCTCACATCTTTGGAGCATAGTATCAAAATCTGCAGCAGAAACATTGAATGAATGAATTTTCTTTTGTCCTGTTTCTTTTACAGCTTTATCCATAGCTTCTTTAACATGAGCTACCATTTTTTCATAAGGACAGAAATCCTGATCGGCTTGAGGTTCATCATTTTTAACGAAGTCTCCACCTCATACCCAGAAATCATAACAAACTTCTGCATATTCAGCAGATGAAAGTCACATTTTAGGTTTTACGATAGTTCCAAGAATTGGTCTATCATAAACGTTAAGATATTTTCTCATATCATCGAGAGTATAACTTGGTCCATCATATTGTTCCAACATTACAGGAGGAAACCAAACATCAAGGAGTTTCAATGCTTTCACATCCCCCATTCCAAAGATATTTCCAGCAATATAAGTGAAAATATTCTGAATGTTTCCATTTCTATCAAACAATCTCCAAGGAAAAGCGATTTTTACCATTTCATTTTCTACATCCACTTCATATACTAGAGCATTCAAAAGTCTAGCATAAGGAGTTTCAGTTTTTACTGGGAAATTAGTTCCTGTACTGGATTCACTGGCTACTTCACATGCTGCTTGCAAAATGTTTCTTTTTCCAGCAGGCACGAGATGATACGATGCTAGCATATAATCACCATTTGTAGCTTTGTCTCATAGTTCTAAATTCACATAAGCTTTCTGGTGATCATTTAGTGAATTTAATAGTTCTTCAATTGTCATTTTTTTATTATCTATAATAATATAAAATATTATACTATATTATATTCCAAAACATTAAATATAACAAAAAAAAATGAATTATAACAACATTTTAAATTGCTATAATCCATTTTTAAGATATAATCATTGTAAATTTATTATGATTACATTTCTGATACTCTTCTCAATACGACTCGAACCCATTTTCTTAATTCTTTCACAGTCAATGGCCTATCTATTTCCATCATCAATCAGTTTTCTTTTAATGCTTCTAAATGTCTTACATAATAATGTTTTTTATCTGTGTGTTTAATATTATTTTTATTTCCCCAAAGTATTCTGGATACTATTGTTCAGAATTCTGCTCTACTTACAATATCATTAGCTAAAAAATTATTATTTTGCATATCTATTCCCATAATTCATAATGCACATGACTTTTCTGCATAGTCTCTAATTTCATCTGATTCCCAAGGTATAGATCAGTTATTCAAAGTTAAGCACTCTAATGGAATATTTTTAGGAATTTCATATCATAAAACATTTACTACAAAATTAACAATCATTTTTGCCATATGTCATCTGATGACATATCCATTTGGATTTGCCATTTCAAAAGGAAGAGTAGTTATTCCGTTTTTGTAAGCCCATTCGTATGCATCTTCTACTTCAGAAATATCATCATTTTCTGGTGTTCAATGCTCATCATCAGTGGGATTTTTTTCACATTTTCAATCATAATAGCTTTTTGAAAAGTCTCAATTAGGACAACGATCTTTTTTTGGTCATGATCAAGAACTACCTTTTGATATTTTTTCTGGACGATATGTTGCTTTGTAAATCATATCTCATGTCACGGCTCTAACATCAGGGTTCCATCACACAAAAATATAATTGTATTCTGTACTACTAGCCTTTGTAGGACTAACAGGAAGCGTTATATCTCACGCTTTTGTACCATAATCATATATTCCACTTAACAATACTGATTCATCTTGATTTACAAATGTTACTGTATATTTATTTACCATTGCATCAAACTGGGCTACGTATGTTGCTTCTCATGTTACACCTGCAAGTGCTGGACTCCATGTATTATTCCATGTATATGTATACTGTGCTGTCGCTCTTTTCGTTGGTGTTGACCCTGTATATACTGGAATTTCTCCGTATGCTACCATTCATGTTTGAATAACATTATCGTCTCCATCTTTGAATGTTATTAAGTATTCGTTCACTGTCGCATCAAACTGGGCTACGTATGTTGCTTCTCATGTTACACCTGCAAGTGCTGGACTCCATGTATTATTCCATGTATATGTATACTGTGCTGTCGCTGTTTTTGTTGGTATTGACCCTGTATATACTGGAGTTTCTCCGTATGCTACCATTCATGTTTGAATAACATTATCGTCTCCATCTTTGAATGTTATTAAGTATTCATTTACTGTCACATCAAACTGTGCTACGTATGTTGCTTCTCATGTTACACCTGTAAGCGCTGGACTCCATGTATTATTCCATGTATATGTATACTGTGCTGTCGCTGTTTTTGTTGGTGTTGACCCTGTATATACTGGAGTTTCTCCGTATGCTACCATTCATGTTTGAATAACATTATCGTCTCCATCTTTGAATGTTATTAAGTATTCATTTACTGTCGCATCAAACTGTGCTACGTATGTTGCTTCTCATGTTACACCTGTAAGCGCTGGACTCCATGTATTATTCCATGTATATGTATACTGTGCTGTCGCTGTTTTTGTTGGTGTTGACCCTGTATATACTGGAGTTTCTCCGTATGCTACCATTCATGTTTGAATAACATTATCGTCTCCATCTTTGAATGTTATTAAGTATTCATTTACTGTTCTGTCGAAATTTGCTGTCACTGTACAACCACTTCTAACCTCTGGAGAAGATTCATCTCCACAGTTTTCAAATATCCAATTTAGAAATCTATATGTATACTGTGCCGTATCTGCAAAAGGGGTTGCTGTAACAACTTGGTCTCATATTTTTACTGTGTTTCAACTAATCTCTATTTCAGTTCAATAGTCTTTTTCATGTGTAACATGATGATCAACTTCTCAATACTCTTCTGGAGTTAAAGGATTTTCTTTTACACTCACATGATATTTATTTATTTCACTGATAAATTGAGCTTGGATAGAACAATCACCTGTCAAATTTCATCAGCATTCATCATATTGCCAATTCTTAAACGAATAGCTATATTTTTCTGTATTTGGTTTTGGAATAGCTATAACAGAATGATCTCAAATAGTTAATGTATCTCAAGCAATCACTATTGGAGTATCATAATCAGCCGTGATAAATCATGTACTTACAGTCCCTGAATTAATATCACTAGATGTAATATTTGCTGTATACTGATTGATTGTACTTGAGTATGTAGCCTTATATGTAGCCTTTCATGTAACATCTACGATTTTTGGGCTCCATCATACAAAATTATATGTATATTGTGCATTTCCTGTCTTTGTTGGATTTGATGGCTTTACGATATCTCCTGATGATGTTCCATAATTATATTCTCCACTTCATAATACTGTGATTCCATCTTCATCTACAAAAGTGATTTGGTATTTATTGATAATTTCGTCAAACTTCGCTATATACTCGATATCTCAAGTAACAGGTTGAATATCCGGAGTCCATCCTGTCCATATATAGGTATACATAGGCGTTGGGCTTTTTTCTGGATTTGGACCTGTATATATCGGCATATCATTATAGTTATATGATTCTGACATACTATGAGAATTTCCAATATGATCAATATATGTCCAAGTTACAACATAATCTCTCAACTGTTCCTCGAAATGTGCAGTATAAGTTGCATTATCTGTCACATTAACTGGCTGAGGTGTCCATCACTTATATAGAAAATGATGACCTGATGTACTTGGTTTAGACAAGACATCTTGATTAGCAGGTAGAATATTCTCCCATGGTGTTCCATAGTCATACATTATTTCCGATAAAATTTCTCAATTATACTGTTTAAATATTACTTTATATTTGTTTACTACACTACTAAAATTGGCTGTAATCGTACAGTTGTCAGTAACCATATCTCCACAATTGTTTATCCATCAATCAAATGAAAATGTATATTGCTGTGTTCTAAATTCTGAATTTGCTGTACTAGTGAAACTTCAGATTTTTAGGACATTTGAACCCGTATCGATAGTAGTTCCGTATGGAACCGTGATAGATCATGTAGTTACTGTTCATGAAGCTGCATTACTAGATACAATAGTAACTGTATAGTTATTAACCACACTATCGTACTGTGCAGTATACACTTTATCACAGTAAGAGAATTCTGTACATGTAAGAGGTACGATAGCTGGAGACCATCATATAAATGTATAACTATACTGCTGAGTATGTGGTTTAGTCGGAATAGTTCAGCTATAAACTGGAATATCTCCATATTCCACGTGAGATAAAGTTTCCAATACATTTCCATCTCGATTTTTAAATTCGACTTTATATTTATTTACTTCGGAATCATATGTAGCTGTATATATAGCTCATGTTGTTACTGCAACAATTTGCGGAGTCCATGTATCGAAAGTGTAGGTATACTGTGTGGTATTAGCTTTAGTTGGAGTAACTCACGTATATGATGGAGTTTGTCCATATTCTATATCAGATACCTGTAATTCTGTTCCATCTTCATTTACAAATTTTATAGTATATTTATTTACTGCAGCACTATATGTAGCCGTATATGTCGCTCATGTTGTTACATCTGATATTGTTGGTGTCCATCATGCAAAAGCATATGTATACTGTGCTGTAGCTGCTTTTGTTGGATCTGCTGGTTTTACGATATCTCCTGATGTTGTTCCATAACCATATTCTACACTTGATATTTCTGTTCCATCTTCATCTTCAAATATAATTGTATATTTATTTACAGTAGATGTATATGTCGCTGTATATGTTACATTTCATTCCACTTCTGAAACTGTTGGTGTCCATTTATCAAATGTATATGTGTATTGTGCTGTCGCTGCCTTCGTTGGTGTCGCTCCATCATAACTTGGCATTGTTCAATATGGTACATTTGTATCTGTTTCCAATGTTGTTCCATCCTCATTCTTCCATGTTACTGTATATTCATTTAGTATTGCACTATATCTTGCATATACACTTCTATTTGATATTACATTACTCAAATCATCTACAGTTCCTCATTCTTTTGCTGTATACCAACCTGTGAATGAATATATATATTGCTGTGTCGCTGCTTTACTTGGTGTAGGTCATCCGTATGTAGCAGATGTTCCATAATCTACTGTATCTGTATCTAATACTGTCGTTCCATCTTCATCATAGAATGTGATTGTGTATTGATTTACTTCTGATTTAAAGTTCGCTGTGATTGTACATCATGTTGTTACGGTTTCTCCACAATCATGTGTCCAATTATCAAAACTAAAGTCATACTGATCTGTATCTGCACTTTCTATTGCTGTAATATTATTTCCATCAATTGTTATTGGATTTCCACTTAACATTCCAAGTGCTGTTCCAGACACAACTATGATTGACCCCGTACTTACTGTTCCTGAATTTGTATCACTTGACTTAATTTCTACAACAAAAGATTCTTCATCTCCATCCCATCTAGCATAAAGATTTTTTACTGAAGAGTCTAAAGTGTTTCATTTTTCTACTTTAGTTCATTTTAGGAAGTTTTCTGTAGTATACCATCATTTAAACTCTTTTTCATCATTTGGATATGATGGAGTATTTAGTGTATGGATAAGTCCATCGTCATCCACGGCTATCACTGTTTTTTCTCCTCCATTTAGATAGATATTTAGACTTCAAGCTGTTCAGCTTGGATTGAAGTCATCTTTGAAACAACGAACATGAAGTCAATACCCTCCTAATGCTACACCTATAGTATTATGGACACCAAATTGAGATGGCTTATAAAACATTACTCTTACATTATTACCTTCATTTATATTGTAGTTTTCAGATGGATTCCTATGATGAGGACCATATATAGGAGATGATGTCCAAACAACACCATCTCTTGGATTAAATGTTAAATTTCCGTTATTATAATCCATTCCCGCTTCTATAACTAACAATAAATCTGATGCAAATTTATCATAAGCTGATTCTGACGTGTTAGCTTTAGTAATATCAAAGTAGGGACTACTTCCTGTCCATGCTCATACTAGAGCATAAGCATCATAAGCACTAGGTACATAATATCCATCTGGACATGGTCACTGTCTATCTTTTTTTGTTCATGGTCAGTTTTCAAATGTTGTATCATTTTTTCATCACCAAATATTATAATTATATTTCAAACTACTATTTCAACCTAGCCAACTTGAGCTACCTTTGATAAAAATTGAACTAACATATGTAGATGGTGCATTTTCATATCCACTCCATACTTCATACGGAACTGGAGTTGAACCACTATTAGTTAATGGATGAGTAAATCAATAATTATTTCACCACTGATAGTAGTATCATCCTTCTCTAACTGCAGTGGCTCACATATTTCTATCCATGATAGTATAGTGCTTAGTTTCGCCACCATCTACAAAATATAGGTGAAGATCTTTTACTTCTGTGTTTTTATTTTTATCAAATTCACATTTACCATTATTATCAAGCACATAATTATTTTCACATGTATATCTTGCATAAATAGTTATATCTCATGTAATTGGAGTATTTTCAAAGTCAAATTTCGTATTTCATTTTGCATCTATATACCGATTATCAAAAATAGAATTTATTCTCTCTGGATCTATCATCGGCCTATCTACATAATTTCATGATTCTACACTTTCTACAAAATCTCCCCCCTCTCATCAATTAACATTGAATGTTACCGAAAATGATGGTTCGCTACCTCATCTTAATCACATTAATGCCTTATTTTTCTTAAGAACATTTTCAATATTTTCATTTCATAAAAATTTTCCATCTTCACCTTCTGAATTTCCTTTATTTTCTTCATCAATATCT
>Ga0310691_10004638_pt1 | contig 15382 bp, 20 predicted proteins | sample 176DNAGHGlowgp2_FD_203887 | JGI IMG/M metagenome (GOLD analysis project Ga0310691, IMG submission 203887) | Sheep rumen microbial communities from Palmerston North, Manawatu-Wanganui, New Zealand - 1766 DNA GHGlow gp2 (v2) (version 2) | ecosystem: Host-associated > Mammals > Digestive system >...
AGGGACTAATAACAGATGAAAGTTATAAATCTTTAATTAAAAATTGCATAAATAGAGGGCATGAAAGTGTACTAGAGCATGAAAAAATCACTATAAGAATGACTTGTGATATAGGAGTTTATAAAGATTTAACTCGTCATCGTGTAGGAACAGCATTCAGTATTGAAAGTACGAGATGGTGCAATTATGGCAAGGATAAATTTGATAATGAAATTAAATTCATTAAACCAGTATTTTATGTAGATAGTTGGTCAGATAAAAATTATGAAGGTAGTCAAATGGATGAAGATGAATATAAATCATATTTATGGTATGATTGCATGGAAGAGATTGAAGATAAATATATGACTATGTCAAATGCTGGTTGTAAACCAGATGAATTGAGAATGATACTTCCACATTCAACAGCAGCGCAAGTAACGATGACTTGCAATATTAGAGAGTGGAGACATATATTATCTTTAAGATGTGCGCCAATGACGCATCCTGCAATTAGACAATTACTTATTCCATTACTTTTGAAATTTAAAAAAGATATGCCAGAATTATTTAATGATATCGAATATGATACAAGTTTTCCAGCTGAAAAATATGCTACATTGAGTGTCATGAACGATTAATTGATTTTTATAAAAATTTATAATATAATATGTATATAAGATAAAAATATATAAATAATCTTATGAAGCTAGAGAGATGCCTAGTGATAGTTTAAGGTGCTGGTCAACGAATAGTATATGGCGCGCCGACCTCTATAAACCTTGTGGATTTTAGATTTTTAAAGTAGCGAAAAATCCTGCATCTATTTATAAAATAGTTAAAGTCCGAACCGTAAGGACTATAAATAAGGACGAAATAATTAATACAACTTTTTACCTAGCCAGAGGGTGTTTAAAGAAGTCTGGTGTATATGCCGCTGTAGCTCAATTGGTAGAGCAACTCACTTGTAATGAGTAGGTTACCCGTTCAATTCGGGTTAGCGGCTCCATAAATATTGGGATATAGCTCAGTTGGTAGAGCGGATGACTGTTAATCATTAGGTCGGGAGTTCGAGCCTCTCTATCCCAGCCATTATAATAATCTCAGCCCGTTAGAGTATAAATGGCGGGACACTTATGGCGCTATCGTATAAAGGTCAGTACAACAGGTTTTCATCCTGTAGATCGGGGTTCAAGTCCCTGTAGCGTCACCAAAGGTAGAGGATTATCGATGTATGGATTCCGTGCAACCTTAAGTAGCTTATAGTGAAAAATGCTAAAACACGTCGACGGCTCTGATATATAGCTAGTTAGAAATGTGCACACAATATATCATTTATGCGGCGTTGGCAGAGTGGTTGAATGCGCTTGTCTTGAAAACAAGTTAGGGTGATGAGCCCTACCTAGGTTCGAATCCTAGACGCCGCGCCAATAAGTTTAATTGGTTAAGATAAAAACATATCTGGTTAAATTCAGAGAGTTGCTAAAGGTACGGCAGATGAACGCGTGTAGTCTGTTCTCTAATAAGGACTGATATAAAAGTTAGGAGTCATGCCCCAAAGTGAATAAGTCCATTATGTAGTAGAAATTTTATCTTGTAAAATGAAAGGGAGCATTTCCAATTTATCTTAATCTTGCTGGTCAATGGAGAGTGCAGAAAGCAAGTAAAACACTGGGTTACTCCAATTTACATGGCGCGGTAGTTCAGATGGTTAGAATGCGTGCCTGTCACGCACGAGGTCGCGGGTTCGATCCCCGCTCGCGTCGCCAACACTATTTTTAGGGAAAGGAGATTAAAAATGAAGGTTGAATTAGATTTAAGCTCAGAACAATTAAGATATTTAGATAATTCATTAACAGAATTGGTAAAAAATTTAACAGAAGAACAACAAATTACGATACTTAATAATTATATGCAGACACAAATGGAAAATTTAATAATTAAAAACAAAAGTACAAATTATTACTCTTATTTTTACTCTTCAAGTTCATCTACAACACTAACTGAATTAGGGCAACATTTAGTAAATGGACTACAAGCACGAATAGCAGATGCAATAACAGATAAAATTTTAGAAACAGAAGATATAAAAAAGCTTATGGAGGATTATACAAAGCAAGTTATTGATAATTTACCATCTACAATAATGAAAAGTATAAATAGTTATGTTGTAGACCAAATTTTTTTAAGTAAAGATCGCATGCAGGATATATTGACACAGCAATCATATGAATTAAAAGATGAAATATATTCAGCATTGCATAATCGTAGTTAATAAAAAATTTTGAAAATTATAAAAAATTATTATATAATATATATAGAAAATAAGAAAAGACACATACAGCAAATTAAATTTTGTAAATATTTTTAGGTATGCCAAACCCGAAGTCGTAGGTTCGATTCCTACATTAGAAAATACATTGTCTGGTTTTCTAATTAGCTCAGCTAGGTAGAGCGCGTGTAAAATATGAGGTGTCTTGTATATTTTATGGGGCTGTAGCTCAGTTGGCTAAAGCGCCTGCCTTGCAAGCAGGAGATCGGGAGTTCGACTCTCCCCAGCTCCACCAAGTAAAGCCTTTCTAGTAAAAACGTTTGGAGGCTAGAATGTCCAAACAAAAATTAGGTCAAAGGTTATCCTAATAGTTGTTTTCTATATTCAACTTAAAAAAGATATAGATGTACATTCGGGAATAGTGAAATGGTATCACACAGCACTTTGACTGCTGGGTTCTTAGTTCGAGTCTAGGTTCCCGAGCCAACAACCCAAGAGCGAAGAACTCTGAGTTCATATATCTCTATATTAAGAAATTTTTATTTTGTTTTGAAAGGAGCTATTACAATGGCAAAAAATTTTTTAGATTTAGATATATTTAATCCATTTGATTTTGATAGAGATTTCTACAAATTCAATAGAATAGAAAAGGATATGAATCCTTATTCTATAAAACAAACCGATGAAGGAATTATTCTAATACATAATGTATTAGGAATAAATAAAGAAGATTTAAAGATTTCTACAAAGAGAGAAAATCATACAAATCTTATTATAATTGAAGGAAAGACAAAAGATGAAGTTACTGGTAGAGAATATTCTATCAATAGTAGATTCTCAGTTGATGATAATGTTGATTTAAAATCAGCTAAGCCTTCAATGAAAAATGGTTTACTTTATATTTCTATCAAATATAAAGAAGCTAAAGAATCTAAAGAAAATATCTTAGCAATAGAATAAGATATATTCCTTAATTTTTAATTTTATTTTATTTTAATCTTAGTATAGAGATATGATAGTTCAGCGCGGAAGTCAAGTAGGGTTCGTAGGCCTTAGTGCCCTTTGTACTTACACTGGAACTCTAATTAAGTCAAGACAAGCCATTAAAAAAACTTTATTCCACGAAAAGTAAGCTGTTTATATCGTGGATTTTCTTGTATGCAGGGTTGGAGTAATGGTATCTCAAGGGATTGCTAATCCCTCCTACATTTATTATGTAGTACACGTTCGAATCGTGTACCTTGCGCCAGATTAGGTAATCATTAACCGATTGCCGCAATCTACTCGCAGTCATCCTTTATGCTATTTATATAGTGGCGGGTTTTACTTACTATTAAGAATATGTTTAAAATGGGACACAAAGCATATTTGTTCTACTCTTGTCGATAATAGCTGATTTCAAGAGTAGGGTAAGGTTTTAATTTTAAATAAGGAGGAATAAATATGCTTCAGTTAAATAAATATTTAAAAGAAGTTGGAATTGATGAAAATTATTGGTTATTTAAAAATCAGAATGATGCAAGATATAAACCAGATGAAGAAGGTTTTATTGCCGCAGAATATTGGAATTTAGATGCTACTTTTGCAATGATTATTTATTCCTCTTTACGATATTTTAAAGACCATTGTAATTATGGATATCCAGGGTCTATGACACAAGAACAATGGAATAAATGCTTAGACGACATGATTACTGCTTTTGAATTATTAGTAAAGAAAGAAAACTACTTAACAAAGATGCAATCTAAAAATAAAGAAAAGAAAATAAAATATGGATTGAGACTATTTGCTAAATACTTTAATAATTTATGGTATTAAGGAGAAAAAATATGGGAATGGATTTAAGTTATAATTATAAAATATTGAATGAGCAAGAATATAATAAATTAAAAAATGGTGGGCTATATTTTACTGATAAACATAGTTTAAATTTAATTAATACTTTTGAAGCTAGAGAACGAAAAAAGATGGTTATGTTTGATGCTATTGAATATAAAATTGAACAAGAAGGAACTAATTGGATAAAAGACTTTCAATATAATGCAGGAACTTACGATGAAGATATGTTTGAACTAGTAAAAGATTATGTTGAACCTGATGATCTACCAATAACATTAGAACAATGGCTAAATGAAGATGAAACTGATGGTTATGAAATAAGAGAAATAAATGAAGAAGAGTTTAATGGACAAAAGATTTATCTTTTAATTCATTGTAGATTTTGGTAAACTAAACCTAGATATACTATCTATTGAAATCAATAGGTAGCAATGTGGGCTTAGTATAATAGTAATACGGGAGATTGTGGCTCTCCAGTCCGCGGAGCATAACCGCGAGTCCACCCCATATGCTTGGTTAGTTCAACTGGATAGAACACGCGCCTTCTAAGCGTGCAATCAAGGTTCAAGTCCTTGGCTGAGCACCAGTGAGGGGCTGCATCCAACAGCCAGGATGCCTCACTCTTATGCCATATTAGCCAAATGGGAAGGCGGGAGTCTGCAAAACTCCTATGATCGTGTTCGATTCACGGATATGGCTCCACTTTTCATATCGCTTGGAAAGGTTTATTATGAATATCTTATATATTGATGATGAAAGTCTGCCGAAAAGGTGGTATGACAAACAAAATTCAATAACTAATGCAACAACATATGAAAATGCAGTTGGATGCTTAAAAAAGCAAAAATTTGAAGTTGTAGATGTCAATTTAGACATTAAGGGAAGTTTCGATGGTTGTGATATAATTCGTTATATTATAAAAGAACAACTAGAAATTCCTTATATTTATATTCGATCAAATAATACCGAAAGAATATCTAATATGATTAAATTGCTAAAAAAGTTTACAAATTCAGAAATACAATATAGTTGATTTTTATAAAAATTTTTGATATAATATAAATATAGAAAAGAAAGAGAGCTATACAGCAAATGATATATTTTTTGTAAAAAAGATTTATATCAACAATGTCTCGACCTTACGAGACTCCAGTACAAATATTAGGTACATACTATGCGAGAAGTAGAGCGGGCAAGCTCTCGAAATATAAGTCTTAACTATGAAACGCATAGCTTAAATTAGATAATAATTTAGAGCCAAACAGCAAATTAATTTCTAAAAATATTAGAATAAAAGATTTTGGGAAAATCGAGTTAATTTAATGGCTCCATGCCAATTTATTAACTAGTTTGGTGCGGAATAACAAAGTAGACGGCTCTAGTAATATGTCGAAAGTTATTCTTAAATCCAGACCATAATAATCACCTCCTATAATAATAGATGAGAGAGAGACACACAGCAAAGATTTGGTTAAATTAGGTTCGATTCCTGACTATATCATTCTAGATATATGCTATAAGGTCTCTCGTTTTTATATTGGGGCTTAGCTCAGTTGGTTAGAGCGCATGTCTGATAAGCATGAGGTCTAGGGTTCAATTCCCTGAGTCCCAACCAAGTTTTTTAAAGAAGAAAGGGATTAATTATGTTTAAAATAAAGATGAAAAGAAATTTAAAATTTGAAAAAATAAGACAAGAATTATCTATTAAAAAAGGTATAAGTTTTCTTGATGATGAATATACTTATAGCACAATTACAGATAATGCAATCGTTACATATGCAATTACAGTTGCTACCAAATATGATGCTGAAATTTCTAATTATTATTCTGAAAAAGGCATCTCCGCAGACATGGGTTGCTTAACTATATATAGTACGAAATCTGATTTTATAGCTATCGTTAATGAGCTATTGAACCATTTTAATAAATATATTTCTATTTGCCAATTTTAATAATTTTATTGATTTTTTTAAAAAATTATAATATAATATAAATATAGAAAAGATAAAAATTATTAGAAAGGTAGTGGTAGATATGAATTTAGAGTATTTTTGGGAAACTGAATATCAATTTGGAGAATTTTTAAAACAGATTTTTGGAGAACAATATAAAAGAAAATATTCATTAGAAGGAAATGGAATATTTAATTTAATTCTAATAAATGACAAAATTTACGAAATCAAATATACTCAATGTAAATCTACTCCTACTCAATCGTCTATTAGTACGAGAGATGATAAGGAATATATTAAAAATAAAATAGTCGAAAATTTAAAATGTGATAAAGATAAAATAAAAGTTTATGGAAGTAAGTTTATAACTTTTCCAGTAGATAAATGGATAGCTAAGATAGAGTTAGTAAAGAAAAATGCAATGCCAAAATGATTAAATTGATAAAAATAAAAAATTATAATATAATATAAATAGGAAAGGTAAAAGGTGATTAACAATGGCAAAAAAATTAGATGAAAAAAAAGTAGTAATTCAAAAGAATCCAACAAGACATAAAATAATTATTGAACAAGGAAGGGCAATGGGGACACCACAAGTTCCACATAAAGTTTTATATACAGAAATTGTTCCAGACAAAGAAACGGCAAAAGTAAGAGAAAAAGAATTAAGAGAAGAATATAAAGATATAGATGCTTTATCAATAGTGAGTTTCTCTCTATAATATAGCATAGGATGGAGGATAGAAAGAGGCAGCTATCACGCCAGAGATGGTCTTTCAAGTAGATGTAGGGTACGCCGTCCTACCCATCCAAAAATATTGCACGATTAGTTCAACAGTAGAATTCGAGTCTTCCAAACTCAGGACGCGAGGGCAGCACTCGCATCGTGCTCCACATAGTTTGTTACTTTAACTTTAAAAGTAATTTTTGTTCAATGTTTATGGTTTGCTACTTTTCCTTAAAGTAGCATTTTATATAGGGGATTGAGTTAATGGCTATGCGCGCTGACTCCAAATCAGCGAATATTGGTTCGAATCCAGTATCCCCTGCCAACCGGAATATGTGTAGATAGCATATATGAGTTATATCGTGCCTGCGCGAGATAACAAGGACAGCTCACTATCTATATAATTTAAGGAATAGGCTATATCATAGAATAATATAAGGACAGGCTCCACATGTCCGTTAGTTTTAGTGGAGCTAAGCTTTAGTTTAAAAAAGAAAAGGGAGATGATTAATATGAATATATCTAATTTATCAAAAGAACAATTTAAAAAAGAATTAGATAATTTATCTGTTAGCATAAACAAAAAAGAGTTATCTCCAGAAGATAAAAATAAATGTATAGATATATCAGCAGATGATGATATTTGTTATGAGACATCTTGTTTACATAATTCAGAATGCGATATGTTTGAATTTAATAATAGTTTGCCAAAATGTTTGGAGCATAAAAAAGATTGCCCTTATAAAGTTGAAAGTGTGGACGCTTTCTAATGAGATAGTTTATCTCATAGGAAGGATGGTGTCTTATGAGTAGATCATATAAGCACTTCGGTTTTTGTAAAGACAGAGAAAGCTCTAAATGGGGTAAAAGACAAGCCAATAAAAAAGTAAGAAGAACAAAAGATGTTCCTAATGGAAAGGCTTATAAAAAATTAGTTGAACCTTGGGATTATATTTGCGATTACTGCTTCCACGAAACTTGGAAAAGTTATAAGCAATGGTGTGAACAGCCTAGAAGGTGGCAAGAATATAAAGAACCTAGCTATTGGGAATACTATAAAACTTATAAAATGAAATAGCGGATGCAGATTCAGTTTTTCTGAATCTGAATTATATGGTGGGGTAGCTCAGGAAGTAGAGCAGCAGACTGAAAATCTGCGTGTCGAAGGTGCGAATCCTTCCCCTACCACCAAAAAACAGTAATCTGTGGTTCGCCTATAAAGCAGGGTGATGAGATAGTAGGAGTAAAGAACATTCACAGTCTCAGCTACTGTTTTTACCACGACCAGAAAGGTAGTCTAGTACCTGTCGAAGCTATGAATGAGTTTAAGGTTAGCTTATTTAAATGCCATGGAAACCTTGCTAGAATATATGGGAAGTAGTAGAAGGCATAGTTACCCCATAGAAAATAAAAAAATATAGAGCTATGCCGCCATTTTATATAAGAAGGAGATAACTATGGATAAAATAGGTAATAATTGGGATTTTATTTTAAAAGATGAATTTGATAAGCCATATTTCAAAAAACTTATGGACTTTATTAATGATGAATATGAGAATTATACTATTTATCCAGAAAGAGATAATATATATAATGCTTTAAAACTAACTCCACCAGAAGATGTCAAAGTAGTAATTCTTGGCCAGGATCCATATATTAATCAAGGACAAGCACATGGGCTATCATTCTCAGTTCAAGATGGAGTAGCAATTCCGCCATCTTTAAGAAATATATTTAGAGAACAAAGACACGATTTAGGAATTGTTCAACCAGCAAATGGAAATTTAACAAAATGGGGAGAACAAGGAGTATTATTATTAAATGCCACTTTAACAGTGCGTGCAGGTCAGTCTAATTCACATCAAGGAAAAGGATGGGGAAATTTTACAGACGCAATTATTAAATATTTAGGACAACAAAATGGAATTGTATTTATGTTATGGGGAAATTTTGCAAAAGCAAAAAGAAAATATATCAATAGCACTACAAATTTAATTTTAGAAGCGGCTCACCCATCACCATTATCTGCAACAAGAGGATTTTTTGGATGTGAACATTTTTCAAAAGCAAACAACTATCTTAAAGAAAATAATAAATCTCCAATTAATTGGCAATTATAATTGATTTTTTTAAAAAATTATTATATAATATATATAGAAGAAAGGGGAAAGGTGATATTATGAATAAAAAAAGAATAGTTTGTATAAAAGAAGAAGAAGGTAACCAAAAAATAGAAAAAATCTATTATGATGATATAAAACAAGCCGCTGCGGCGATAGATACAAAAATAGATAGTTGGAAAATTCAATTACTTATATGTGATGCTATTATTCGTAGAAAAAGAGCTTTCAAATGTAAATGGATGAAGGAGGTATAATCTATGAGATTGTGGCATCAAAAAATTATTCCTTATTTAAATAGACAACATATATTAGCGCAATGGAGAGAATGTATTGCAATGTTGGGTAATGGATGGGGAAAGAAACATAAAACTATAGATTATGCTTTTCAATATAGTGAAAATAAATTAATAGCTTTTTCATTATTAGTAATAGATGAGATGCATAAACGAGGTTATAAACCAAATGAAAGTTTAATTCAAACTGCTCTTGTTGAAAGAAGAAATAAAACGCAAGAAGAATTTGAAACTTTATTGAAAGAAGCTAAATTAATTTGCGAAGAGAATGCTATTATTTATCCAGAACATAATGAAGAATATTTGCAAGAGTGTATAGAATTATTAATAAAAAAAGGATATCCTATTGATTTTTATAAAAAATAATGATATAACATAGATATAAAAAGTTAGTTAATACCTTCCAATTTAGATAGGCGGTAACAGCAATATAAAATGTAAATTATCTGTTTGTTTGAAGAAATTGATATTAGTAATGCCGCCTTGTATATATACTTCTGTGGTGGAATGCAGACACGCGGGTCTTAGAAACCCGTACCGTAAGGTGTGCAGGTTCGAATCCTGCCAGAAGTACCATAGGCTAATTAAAGCCTGCTACAACCTTTCAATAATTTTTTTCCTTTACCTATATTTTAGGAAATAAAGCCGTTCGTTGGAAAACACATATTTCTCAGCATAAGCTGCCCAACGATGAGAATTAAAGTTCGGAAATATGTGGGTAGGTCATAGGCTAACCTACCTTATTATATACTCGAGTGCCGTAATAGGTAGCCGGATCGGACTTAAAATCCGAGGAACGCAAGTTCGTGTGGGTTCGAGTCCCACCTTGAGTACCACTTGTTCTAGCCCCGTAGTGAACTGTTTAGGTAATGGGTAAATAACTGAACCTCAAGTGTGTACGAGAAGAAGGCTCGGTATAAACGTTGTGGTGAGTCAGTAACACATTAAGTAGCAACGTGACAGTTGGAGAGACAGCTACTTTTATAGTAAAAGTATGAAAACTATACGGTGGTGACAGGGACACCTGAGAAATTCGATAAAAAACTCTATCCCTGATTAAAATATGGGTCGACGGCTAAGGTGGTGAGTAGCGGCGGACTGTAAATCCGTTACCGTAAGGTTTGGGAGTTCGAATCTCTATCGGCCCACCAAAAGAACTAAAATAGGAGTTGATAAAATGATTTTTACTGAACAAGATAAAGATAAAGATCCAACTACTTATATTCAATGTGACTGTCGGTACTCATGGAATTAAATTACAAAAAATTACATTTAAAGAAGACAATTTGCCAAGTGATATTTATATTACATTTTATACTGATAGTTGTTATTATAAACAAACAAGCTTTTTAAAAAGATGGAAAGCAAAAATTGCTAAGATTTTTTTAATCTTACGAGGAAAAGAATATAGAATAGATGATGAATTAGTTTTATCTCAAAATGATTTAGAAAAATTAATAAGTGCATTACAAGAGTATAGAGATTTTTAGGAAAGGAAGAATAATTATGAAAATTCAAATATGTGGAAAATTAGGATATGATGAAGAAGGAAGCTCAGTAATTATACCTATTAATAGAAAAGGTTGTGAAGAAACTGAAATTGATATTTTTAATGATTTAACAGTTCTTTCTAGCGATAGAGATTTAAGATTAATTGGTTTAAATAAAAAAGGCTTATACAAAATGACTTTAAAAAGCTGGAAAGCTTTAAGAAAAACATTGCTAAAGAATGGTCAAATGTATTTATATAATTAATATAAATTAGGTGTCTACAGCCTCTTTCTGGAGTCATGACCAAAAGTAGTGGAAAGTGTAGAGGGCCAGAAGCTAGTCCATCAAGTAGCTGAGCGGTTGACCACTGCCGTGTGAACTTTCCTATATGCATTACGGGATAAGAGTGGTATTATATGCAGGTTTAGCTCAGTTGGGAGAGCATCTGCCTTACAAGCAGAGGGTCGAAGGTTCAAGTCCTTCAACCTGTACCAAAGGTTTGTTTGTTCCTTCTAAAAATAAACTTTCGCTTAACCTCTCAATGTCAAAAAGGAGAATGAAATAAAAATGAATAAGAAAAAGGGAGTGCCCCTGTATAAAAAAGTATTAATTTGTTTGATGGCAATAATTATGGTGATAATGTGTGCGATGGTTCCGTCATTGGCAGTAACTCAGGTTAATTTTTTAAAACCTAAAATGATGTATAATTTACCGATAACCGCGCAAGTAAGTTATTTTAGTCTTACTGTTGATGATTATATTAAAGAATTAACAAAACAAGGTTATGTAGTTACGTCAAAAGCGCTTGATAAAGAAGCAATTCTAAAAGATATACAAAATAAAAATATATCTTCCAATAGAATTAGAATTCCTTTACTAAAAGCATTTCCTACTTTTGATAAAGAACTAATTTCTCAAATAATTGATGTGAATATTTTCGCAACGAAAATTACCATAGATACTGAAGTATTCTATTTTAAAAATTCAACTGACGCTTTAGCTTTTGTAGATAAGTTAAATAAGCAGATTAAAACAGAATATTCTATTATTGAGAATGTTGAGATTAATAAAGATGACTTAACCAATCGAACTATTCTTAATAAGAAAATAGAAAATGCAAAAACTGAAAGGCAAGAAATAGAGCAACGACAAAGAGAATTAGAACAAAAGAAAAGAGAAGAAGCTAAACAAAAACAATTAGAACAAAAGAAAAAAGAAGAAGAGGCTAAGAAAAAACAGTATAAAGTAACATCTAGAGGTAGCGATTATTCTCGTGCTTCATCCCAAAGTACAAGATTTCCATTGGCAAACTATGTATATGTAAGTTCGCGCTATGGCAAAAGATGGGGAAAATTGCATACCGGTATTGATTTAGCAGCATCTTCTGGTACACATGTCTATGCTTGGAAAAGTGGTACAGTAACTTTATCAAGTTGGGCAGGCGGATATGGAAAATGTATTTTAGTTAAACATTCAGATGGAACAACTTCTAGATACGCACATTTATCTGGTTATAATTGTTCTGTTGGAGATAAAGTTGCGGCCGGAGAATTAATTGGATATGTAGGTTCTACTGGAAACAGTACTGGTCCTCATCTACATTTTGAAGTTATTATTAACGGTAGCACAGTAAACCCAGCACCATATCTTGGATTGTAAAATTAATTGATACAAAAGAAATAAGAAATGACTTATAATGATAAAAATTATATAACATATATAAAAAGACTTAGTTATTTAGTCAATAAAAAATTATAACTTATATATTAGTACAGTTAGCCACCATTAATCGAAGGGACTACATAAGGAAAGTATATAACATCCCTAGATGAAAAGCTAGGGAGCCATCGCGAGGTAGCTCAGATGATTAGAGCAGGCGGTTCATACCCGCAAGATCGAAGGTTTAAGTCCTTCTCTCGCGACCAATATTAAGTAAAAGTAATTTTCTGTTAGCAGATGGACTTTATACAACATATGAGGTTTCTATCTTTCTGTACCTGAACCAAACAGAATTCCTTTCTTCTTTCGTGCGGTAGACTTGATAGCGTATAACATATTCTGGGTTATATAAAATTAAGCGAACTGCCGCACTATACATACTACGGGGTGTAGCCCAGCTGGTCTAAGGCGCTAGTTTTGGGAACTAGAGATCGCAAGTTCGAATCTTGCCACCCCGACCATAAAGATTATATATAAGTTTAATTATATTAATAGGTCAATAGAACTTAATCTATTTACCTATTTTTTTATATTCTTTAGAAATAAAAGCATAAAGGAGATATGAAAAATGGGATATAAAGTTACTAAACAAAATGGAAAAGCAGAAGCATATGTTGCAGAGTTAATTGCAGATACTGTTGCAGATTTAAATAATATAAATGTAAATAATTATGCAGCTGGTAGCACTTGCTTAGTTGTAGCAACAAAAGATGTATATATATTAAATACACAAAAAGAATGGGCAGTATTATAAAAATAAAAAAGCAGACTAGATTTTTAATTTCTAGTCTGCTTTTTTTCTATTATTAAGACATTTTCATCATTTTCATCAATGTATATATCTTTTATCTTGTCTTCGCTAATATCAGGAAGACTAATAGAAAATCTTCTACCATCATTAGCTATAATTATTAAATTTCCATTTTCAACAGTAATATTTGCAATACCTGTTAAGGCGGCCGCAATTAATTTTTTTGATAATGCATATGTTATATTATCCATAGTTTTAGTTCCTCCTTTTTTTCTCTTAATATGTAAAAATTAAATAAGGGTACTTGAATATAACTACCCACTTGCAAAATATAAAAATTTTTGATATAATATATATAGATAGACAGGAGAACTGCAAAAAGAAAGTATTAGGCAGTAATACATGGAAAGATGAATTAAAACAATTTATCTTAAAAATGGCTCCTCGCCTAGAGGCGTAGAAAATATGAACGTTTGTGAAGTATTTAATACATATACAACGATAGTATCACATAATATTTTTCCTGTCTAGTTCAAATCCCTTTCCTATAAAAGACAGCCTTTTGGCTGTCTTTTTGATTTTTTTAATTATTTATTATATAATATATTTATAAGAAAAAAAGAAGGGAAGGATTAATTATGAGTAAGAATCATACTATAAAGAAGCTACTAATACAAAAATATGGCAAAGGTTGTTTTTTTGAAATGGCAAGAGTTGCTCAAAGAATTGAAGAAATGGGTGGAATTAAAACCTATAAAAAATTTTTAGAAGAAAAGAGATTTAAAGGCCAGAAAATAAGTCAACAATTAACAGTACATCATTTAAGACATAGAAGTGAGGGCGGAGATACTTCAATAGAGAATTGTGTTAATATAAGAGAAGTTGCTCATCAATATATACATAGCTTACCAAGAGAAGAAGAAGAAATAATTAATAATATGTTTAGAAGTTTTAAATTAAATTTTGCAGTATTACAAGGGGCGGAAGTAGTCGACCATGAAAGTGTAGTCTTAGACTCAGTAGCCGCAGATAACTATATAGCTATTCCTCTTGAAGATACTACTTCGGAGCAATATGAACAATTAAGAAAACAGAGAGAAAAAAGAAATAAATTAAAAAATCCTACTAGAGCAATGAAGAAAAGAGAACTGCAACAATTAATAGATGAAGAAGATTACGATAGATAAAATATTTGATTTTTTATAAAATTTTTGATATAATCTATATAGAAAATAAAGGAAAGGTATCTCGACAGAGATAATAAGGTGATTATATGAATTCATTATTAAATTCATTAAAACAAGAAAATAATGTAGTATTAACTGAAAATGGAGCTACTGCTTATAAATCAACATTAAACAATGTTTATGATTTATTTGCTTTTGGTGGGGCATATAGACAAAGAAGCGATGCAGACAGAATATTATTGTTTAAAAAAGCATTAGCAGAAGATGAGAGCTTAGCTATGAAATGTTTATTCTATTTAAGAGATATTCGTGGCGGACAAGGGGAAAGACGTTTCTTTAGAGTATGTTTTAAATGGCTATGTGATTATACACCAGAAGTAGCTAAAAGAAATCTAGAATATGTTAGTGAATATGGACGTTGGGATGATTTAATTTATTCTACTTTTGATACTAAATTAGAGGATTATGCTTTATTTTTAATTAAACAACAATTAGTATTAGATTTAGATTGCAAAACTCCTTCATTGCTAGGAAAATGGCTACCATCTACCAATGCTAGCTCACACGATACAATTGCCGCAGGTAATAAAGTAAGAAAATACTTAAAGATGACTCAAAAAGAATATAGAAAAGTTTTAAGTTCTTTAAGAACTAGAATAAATATTGTTGAGAAGTTAATGAGCGAAAATAGATGGGATGAAATTGAATTTGATAAAATTCCTTCTAAAGCGGGACTAATCTATAAGAATGCTTTTGCAAGAAGAGATTTAATTGCTCAAAAGTATAAAGAATTCATTAAGTCTGATAAAACAAAAGTAAATGCAAAAACACTTTTCCCATATGACATAGTTGGAATGGCAACTAAACACTTTGACTATTGGGGAAGAGTAGATGATGATTTTGATAATACAGATAGAATGGCTATTGAGAAATATTGGAATAATCAAAAAGATTATTTTAAAGATGATAATACATCAATGCTTTGCGTAGTTGACACATCAGGGTCAATGACTTGCGGAGAAGGTACAGCTACTCCAATTAATGTTGCT
>Ga0310691_10004640_pt1 | contig 15374 bp, 23 predicted proteins | sample 176DNAGHGlowgp2_FD_203887 | JGI IMG/M metagenome (GOLD analysis project Ga0310691, IMG submission 203887) | Sheep rumen microbial communities from Palmerston North, Manawatu-Wanganui, New Zealand - 1766 DNA GHGlow gp2 (v2) (version 2) | ecosystem: Host-associated > Mammals > Digestive system >...
CCACGGCCCCGGATCATTCCACCGAGGAAGCCCCCGCCCAGGCCCCGGATCCCAAACAGGCCCGCGGCCCCGTCCCGGAAAAGACGTTCGCCGGCACCAGCATTCAGGGCGCCCGCTATACCATCGTTTTTGACAACGTCGCCCAGCGAACCCGCGTGATCATTCCCCAGGAGCACCGCGCCGCCCTGCAGGCCGCCGTCGAGGCCGCCGGGTTCTACTACTCGCCCCGCCTGGACAGCTGGAACAAAAAATTGACCTTCCGGGCCTACCGCGCCGCCCAGGCCCTGGCCCAGCAGCTTGACCAGCTGGCCGCGTAACATACGCCGCCCCACCATTTCCACCGGCGCCCGCCTGCAGCGGGCGGGCGCCACGGCCCAAAATCATTTGGAGGTAAAACCATGTATTATGACGAAAAAACCGCCGCCCGCGTCTGCAATGCCCTGCTTGCAGGCAGCAAGAACGCCGCCCGCGAGGGCCTGAAGAAGGCCTGGATCGACGCCGCCGGCCGGATGTGCGTATGTGACGGCTTCCGCGCCTACCGCCTGAACACCCCCGTCGCCGGCGTGCCCGACGAGGATCCCGAGGCCGGTGTCAATCTGGACCGGATCTATCCCGCCACCCTGGACGGCTGCAAGCCGCTGGAGCTCCCCACCCTGGCCGAGGTCAGGCAGCTGATCGCCGAGGACAAGCGCGCCAAAAAGACCGGCGAGCCCGTCTACGCCTACGGCGTCTACACCTTCGGCACCGCCGAGGACGGCACCCTGCTCCCCGCCGTCAATCTCCACTACCTGGCCGACGTGCTCACCCTCTACCCCAACGCCCTGGCCTACTACGACGCCGAGAAAAGCACAATCCGCCCGATCATTTTCGAGGATGAGAACGGCGACGCCCTGATCCTCCCCGTCCGCCCGATGGACGGCCAGGACTGGAGCCGGCGCCGCCGCCCCCAGGGCCTGCCCGAAAAGGTGACCGGCCCCGCCCTGGGCCTGCGGACCTTCGCCGCCCTCTACGCCGCCCAGTAACGCCCCGAAACCATTCCCCCGCGCCGCCGCCCGCCCGGCCAAAGGCGGGCACGCCCCAAAATCATTTCAGCACAGGAGGCACACATGGAAAACTATTTCATTCTGAACCGGGCAACCGGCAAACTGGAAGCCCATTTCGAGAAGGCCGCCTATGATGCCCTCACCGAGGCCCAGAAAAAGGACCTGAAAAGCAATTTTCTCTGGGGCCGCAACTCCGGCTGCTGGATCAGCCGCGCCAAGTGGCCGGGCACGGGCTGCGCCGCCCGCTGCGCCGCCGCCCTGGGCCTGCAGGATGCCGGCGAGACCGGCGAGCGCACATCATTTGCCGAGCAGATGGAGCGCAAGGCCGCCAGAGCCGAACGCCGCGCCGAGCGCTACGAAAACCGCGCCGACGCCCACGCCACGCGCGCCGATCATTTGCAGGCGCCCATCAACCACATGCACGGCGATATTGCCTTCTTCACCCAGCCGAACATCGGCACCAGCGCCGGCCGCGCCTTCACCCGCCGCCGGGAGAAAATGCTGGAATCATTCGAGAAGGGCTTCGAGGAGTTCAACAAGTCCGAATACTGGCGCGACCGCGCCCAGACCGCCCGCCGCGCCGCCGATCAGAAGGAGCTGCGCGACCGCGCCTTCCTGGACCGCCGGATCCGGGAGCGTGAGTCCGATATCCGCAAGCTGCAGAAGAATGTCCAGGGCTATGAGGACATGCTGAAGACCGCCGAGGGCGAACGCGCCGAAACCATTTCCGCCCAGCTGGAGCGCTGGCTGGATATGCTGGAGGCCAAGCTGGACGAGCTGGGCTACTACCAGGATTGCCTGGACGCCGTGGGCGGCATTCCGTTTTCCCGCGAGACCATCAAGCCCGGCTACACCGTCGAGGTCCAGCGCTACGGCGTGGGCAAGGTCCTGTCCACCGGGCCGAAAAACTTCACCTTCGGCAGCGTCTTCCCCCTCAAGATGCAGTACGCCGAGATCATCCGTGTTGTGGATCCCGCCCCCGCCCCCGAGGAAAAGCCCCTCACCCTGGCCGAGTTCGCCGCCACCTTCGCCCCGTAACGCCCCGAAACCATTCCAGCCGCCCGCCCGTGGGCATTGTACGCGGGCAAGCCTCAAAACCATTTGCCCCGCGCCCCGCCCCACGAAAAAAAGCCCGCCCACCTGGCAGGCCTTCCCGCTCATTCCTCCGGCGCGCCTTCCCCGGCTCCGCGCCATTCCTCCGGCGTCAATCCCAGATCATTCCTGATCAGCTCACAAATATAAGAGTTTAACGATTTGCCTTCCAGGCGTGCGACTATTTCCTCTTTCCGTCCCTTTGGCATTGTCAGCACAAATCTATCATAGTGATTCTTTACATACCTTGCAACACAAGCCTGCTGCTTCTTCGATACCGCCACGAGTCGCGCCCCCTTTCCTACAAGGCCACATCAATTATACCAGATTGCACTATTGCTGTCAATTTGTCGAATCTGGTATAAAAACCCCAACGGAAAAATGCGGGTTTTCGCCCTGTGCGAAAAAAATTATCCCTTGTGCCGCAAGCGTTTTGCACTATTGCTATCAATATTTCATGCAAATACCAGATTTTCCGTCTTGCTATTGCTATCAATAGCGGCTATAATAGAGCCATACCAAGACACCACCACCAACCGCCAGAAAGGGGACTCCATCATGTGGCTGTACAACCTCCTTAAGTTCTCCGCCTTCGCGATCCTCGCCCTGTGCGCCCTGTGCGCCGTCGGCCGTATCGCCGCCGATATCATTTCCACCCGCCGCCAGGCCGCCGCCGAAGCCGCCCGCATCGAGGCCGCCCGGATCCGCGCCAGGCAGGACGCCGCCGCCCGCGCCGCCCAGGCCGAGCAGGAGAAGGCCGAGAAGGAAGCCGCCCGCGCCGAAAAGCGCAAGGCCACCGCCGAGAAGAAGGCCGAGCAGCAGCGCCGCGCCGAGGAGCGCGCCGAGATCATTTCTCAGCGCAACGAGGAGAAGGCCCGCCGCCAGGCCGAAAAGCTGGAGGCCGCCCGCCAGCTGGCCGAGTACAAAGAGCGCGCCCTGGCCGCCGAAAAAGCCCTCCGCGCCCTCCGCGCCGAGGATCCCGCCCCGGCCGCCCCGGCCGCCCCCGCTGAGGAAGCCGCCCCCGAGATCGCCCCGGCCGCGCCGGCCGCCCCCGCTGAGGAAGCCGCCACCCTGGCCAGCTTCGCCGCCGCCTACGCCCCCGAGGAAGCGCCCGCCGCCCCCGCCCCGGATCATTCCGACCGGAAGGCAAGCGCCTTCGCCCTGTCCGACTTCGCCGTCCACGCCCCCGCCCGCGCCGATACGCACCCGGATCATTCCGCGGCGGAAGCGCCCGAGGCCCCGCGCCGCACCGTCCTGCAGTGCCAGTACAACAAGCCCGGCGAGTACGCTTATTCCATCATCGGCACCGCAGAGGAAGACCTGCCCATGTTCACTACCCCCGTCACCCCCGCCTTCCTGCTGGACCATTTCGAGAGCCTGCGCTACTACCTCAACCCCAAAACCCGCGAGCGCCTGGAAAAGTACGGCCATTTCTCCCTCTCCTGGCCCGTCACCCTGATCCTCTCCTGCGCCAACGTGGGCGAGATCGCCACCCTCGAAAATACCCGCCGCGTCAACATTCCCTTCCGGGACGTCTACGAAGAGTGGCTGCGCCGCAACGCCGGCGCCGCCGCCAACGCCGCTTAATCATTTCGACCCGCAAAGGAGGCCAACACCATGCTCCGCTACATCCGCGCCCTGATCCTCGCCCTGCGCGATATCCTCACCGCCGCCGACGCCCTCGACAGCCCGCCCATCATCTACCTGAACCACATGACCGGCACCGTCCAGATTGTGGACACCGCCCAGCCCCAGTAACGCCCTGAGATCATTTCACCCCGACAAAGGAGGCCAACACCATGAACCTGACCCGCTATATCATTTCCCACAGCGCCGCAGACGCCGCCGCCCCGGCGCGCCTGATCACCCACGCCGCCGAGCTGGCCGCCACGCAGGAGCAGGCCGCCAGCCAGTTTGCCGCCAAGCACCCCGGCCGCGTGATCGAGCGGATCACGCCCGTTCAGGACAAGCGCGAAGCATTCCTGCGCTACGGCGAGGGCGCCTGGACGGACGAGGAGATCGCCGCGCACCGCGCCAGGCAGCAGGAACAGGCCGAGCGCTCCCGCCGGGAGCACGAGCGCACCCGTCAGATCGTTTCCGCCTGCAGTCTGGCCGAGATCGCCCTGGAGCAGGAATACGCCGCCCGCCGCGCCGCCGAGACCACGCCCAACGCCGACGGCGTCCACGTCGGGGATATCTTCTGCGGCTGCTGGGGCTACGATCAGACCAACTGGGACTTCTACCAGGTCGTCGCCCTGCGCGGCAAGCATACCGCCGTCCTGCGCCAGAACGCCTGCAAGGCCGAGCTGTGCGGCGATGATTCCGGCTACAAGCGCCCCATCCGTGACAGCTTCCTCCGGGAGGCCGAGTACACCGTCCGCACCCGCTGGGACGAATACTACAAGGCCCCGTCCATGCGGATCCCCGACCTGAGCGGCAATCATTCCATGCGCCTCGCCGAGTTCGGCAGGCTCTACGAATACTCCACCTACGACTGACGCGCCCAAACCATTCCGCCGCCGCCGGATGCCCCCAGAAAACTTTTTCCGGCGGCGGCGGAAAAAAGTGCTTGACAGGTTAAACCGAATGTGCTATACTCACATCGTCCCCGGGAGATCACCCCGGAAAACCATTTCGACAAGGGAGGCCAACACCATGGCGACGAAAAAATCCGAGGCGCAGATGCGCTACGACAAGGCGAACACCCGCTTCTATGGCGTCAAGCTCAACCTCCGCACCGACGCGGACATCGTCGCCTACCTCGACGCCCAGCCCAACCTGCAGGCCTGCATCAAGCAGGCCCTCCGTGACCACATCGCCGCCCACCCAACGCCCACAAATCATTTCGCCGAAAAGGAGGCCAGCACCATGACCGTGATCAACCAGTCCGGCAAAGGGATTGACTTCAACGCCGCCCTCAGCCTGATGGACGACGACATCCGCGAGGCCCTGCATGCCGAGGGCTACGACACCGAGCAGGCGTTCTTCAGCGCCTACGAGCAGGCCCACGCCGAAAAGTACGGCGCGCCCTGGGAGCTGAGCAAAGAAAACCCCGTCTGGTAAAACCATTTCCCGCCAACAAAAAAACCGGGCAACTGTTCAAAAATCCCGAACAGTTGCCCTTTTCATTTACTCAAACGCCTGCCGCAGAAAATCCGCCACGGCCCGCAGCTCCTCCCACAGGTCGCCCTCGTCTATCCCCGATACGTGACCCAGATTGCAGGCGTGCAGGTAGTCCAGCGCGTGGATCACGGCGCGGCGGTCATTTGCCTGGATGTACTGCCCGCCGATGGGCTCCGCCTGCTGCCGCATATCCTCCAGTACGTCCAGCATGTACGCATAGTGCCGCAGGATCATTTCCCTGCCGTTCCCGTCATACTGCCCCTCGTACAGGCATTCGCACAGCTCATCCAGCTTTCTCACCGTCTCCCGGGTGATCCCTCTGCCCATCCCTTCCCGCTCCTTTACATTGACGTTTGGATAGAGTGTAAAACTCATTTCTGAAATATCCCTACCTATTATTATACCCTGATTTTCACGCATGTAAATACGCTTACCGGACAAAATCTCAAAACGTCAAGCTCACGCCACACAACGCCGGGAGATCATTTTCCCCCGAAGATCACCACCATGGACGGGAAGGGCGCGCTGTTCCTGCTGTCCCCGAATTTCAGCCGGCCTTTGATAAACCGGATCTCTGCCCGCCGGTAAATCCATTTGTGAAACGCCCGCGTGTCCGTCCGCGCCGGGATCAGCATCACCGCGATACCCCCCCCCGTATGCGTGCATGGCGCACTTTTCAATCCACCTGGGCATCTCCCGCCCATAGGGCGGATTGCACCAGACCGTTTCTCCCGTCCAGTCCTGCCGCAGACCGTCCTGATCCTTTGTGTAAAACCGTTTGCATTTCGCGTTCTCCGCCGTCGCGCACACGTCCAGCGTAAAGTGAAACTCCGCGTCCAGCCGGTCAAAAAAATCCTTCGGCGTCTCCCACTCGCACGTCGCGGAGCTGTACAGGGCCTCGTTCATTCCGTTTCCCTCCTCACACCATGGTGTCCATGTTGTCAATGACCTCATCCAATGCTTTCCGGTCGAGTCCGAGATAATGGATCGTCGCCTCCTGGCTGGAATGGTCCAGAATCTTCTGGAGCTTTGACAGGTCGCCCCCGCTGGCCTTGTAATAATTCCACGCGAACGTTTTCCGCAGCGTGTGGCACCCCACATGCTCCTCAAAGCCCGCCGCCGCCGCGATCTCCCGGATGATCGCGTAACACCGCTGCCGGCTGATGGGCTTTTGCCCGCCCCCTGTCCGGCTCCTCTGCCGGCTCACCAGCACAAAATCATTTTCGTCCCGCCCTCTCAGCGCTTCGGCCAAAACCCTTTGCGCCGCCGCCTGCAGCTTCACGTCGCTCATCTTGTCCGTCTTCTGGGCCTCGATGTTCACCCGCTCCCGGCCGCGCACGTCCCGCACCCGCAGATTGCAGATATCCCCGATCCGCAGCCCCGTATTGAACCCCAGCACCAGCAGCAGATACCAGCTCACCCCGCCCTTCTTCCGCCGTGCGTCGTGATCCTTCGCAATGGCCAGCCACCGGCTCACCATGCGCCTGTCCTCAATGGGCATCGTCGTGTGCGCCCCCGTGATCCGCGCCGCCCGCTCCCGCTTTTTCTCCTGCCGCAGCCGCTCCGCCTGCTCCTGCCCGATGGCCTGACTCAGCCCATGATCATTCCCGCCAAACCTCACCTTGCAAACCTCCCAAAAACGTCAAGGTATTTCAGTCAAAAATAAAAGCCGCCCTGCCATTTCAGGCAGAGTAACTTCCCGGGGTGATCAGGGGCGGGAAGCCCCTGATTCAATTCGTATCGACCGGCTTTGCCGGTCGGGCGGGGCGTTTTCGCTTCAGCGAAAACATTCCTCCGCCTTCTGACGCTCAGACCAGTCTGAGCGTCAGTCAAAACGTCAAAGTATTTCGCTCAAAAAAACAGGCGCGGCGCGGGTGTTCATGCCCGCGCCGCCGTCAGTCGTTCCCCTTAAGTCGTTTCTGATCCATCCGCCATTTCCTCCGCAGGCTCTTCCTGACCGCCGCCTCAATGGCCTGCGCCTCGCGCCTGGCCTGCCGCTCCGCCGCCTTCTGCGCCGCCCAGGCCGCGTACTCCGGGCATTCTCCGTGGCAGGTCGGCGAGCGCCGCGAACAGGTCTTTTCACACGGATTTTTCACAATGCGCAATCGCCCGCGCTTTTGGCGGGGATTATTCGCCGCGGCTCTCCGCCGCCGCGTCAGGCGGCGCGCCGCTCATGCGCCCGCTCTCCGCCTGCCCGGCGGCCTCGGCGGCCTCGGGCGGCTCCGTCTCGTCGGATTCCACCAGCACCGCCGGCCGCAGGATCGGGTCGCCCCAGTTGAACTGGTTGTACACCGCCGCCTCAATCTCGCTCAGGTCCACCTCAAACCCGCGCTCCCGCAGCTCCCGGCACACGTATTCCAGCTTCTCCCGGCCCTTGCCCGCGCCGTAGATCTGCTCCGCCGCGTACACCAGCACGCGCACCACGGCCCTGAAACCATTCTGCTGCTGCTCCGTGGTCTTGCTCTGAATCCAGGGGATCAGCTTGCAGGTGATCAGCGCCGCCAGCAGCGCGATGATGGCCTGAATAATGGGCGTCAGATTGATTTGATCCATGGTCTGCCTCCTTATCGTTTTTCCAGGTCGGATATCCGGTGGTTCGCCACCCGGATCTGCTCCTCGATCACCGGCACCCGCTCGGCAAAGTTGTTGTGCTTGCGCACCTCGCGCGTCAGCTCCTCGATCTTGGTGTCCGTCACGGCCTGGTGCCGCTCCAGCTTCGCGTCCAGCTTCGCGTCGGACAGTTCGCTCTTCTTGTCCAGCGCGCTGAGGGTCGATTTATTTGCCGACAGCACCGTCACCACCGTTCCCAGCAGCGACAGCACCGCCGTCACAATCGCCGCGATGATTGCGTCGCTCATCCTCTCACCGCCTTCTCGCTCACCACCCGTGCCAGGGCGCCGCCCACGGCGGTCTGCGCTTTGATCATTTCGTCCAGGCTTCCGCGCAGAATCAGCATGTAGTCGTCCGCGCTCTCCGGCTCCGGCTCCTTCTCCGGCTCCTTCTCCGGCTCATCCATGCGGATAAAGGCGCTCATGGCGTAGCCTTTGATGTTCCCGTAGGTGACCTCGCTCCATTCGCCGTCATCATGCTCCGCCAGCACCCGGCTCCCCGGGTTCATCGTCGCAATCACGTTGTCCGCCTTGACCTTCCCGCTCCGCAGGTTGACCCAGCCGCCGTTTTCGCTCCATATGGTTGCGTTTGTGTGTTCCTCCACACTGCCGCTGTTCCATTTTGGCCGGCCGTAGCCCGCGATCCGCGCGTAGTCCAGATTGTAGGTCTTCTGCCATACGCCGCCGCCGTTGTCCACAACGCCGCTCGCGCTGGAGGTGTTGCCCTCCACGGTCACCACCGTGTCGCCCTCCACCGCGATCACCAGCCCCGTGTGCGCCACGGACGGCCCGCCGATCTGATCCTTTGGCCAAAAGAAGATCTGGTCCCCCGGCGCCGGGCTGTCAAAGAGCTGCCCTTTGGCCGCAAAGTATTCCCGCGAATACCTGCACCCCGCGCCGGCGCTCTTTAACGGCTGGCACAAAAGCGCCCGCCCGTCCTCCGCGCCGTAGGCCTGTACAAAGCACCAGTCCACAAAGATGTCGCACCAGGCCGCGCCCTGCTTCTTCGTGTTGTAAAAGCCGGGGATCGCGTCCATGTCCCGCGAATATTTGGTGTAATTATTCGCGCCCGCGTTGGCCGTCTTGTCGTCCAGCTGATCCGCCGTCCGCTTTTCCAGATAGCCAATCTCGCCCCGCGCGATGTCAATCACCCGCTGTGGGTCAAACATGCCCTCATCCTCTCCGGTAAACCATTTGATCGTCCTGCCGCCCCGCAGCGTGTTCAGGTCCACATCGCCCGCGATCCCCGGCACGCGCCCGCGGCTGGTGTACTGCCACAGGGCGCACGGGTGACGCGGCGCGTATTCCTCCGGCGGGATTTCCCCGTCGTTCTTTCCCCACCTGGGGATCCACACAAAGTCGTACAGCCACACCGCGTCCCCGGCCCAGCCGTACCAGTCGCCGCCCGTATAGAGCCCGATCCTTTTGCAGCCGTTTTCCCGCAGCGCCTCCGCAAAGGCCGCGCACACTTCCCGCGTGCTCTCCCGCGTCTGCGCCCTGTACTCGATGTCCGCCGCGTAAAAGCACGGTTCCTTTCCCGCCGCCCGGGAGGCAGCCACCAGCACGGCGGCCTCCTCCCGGGCCTGCGCCGCGTCCCCGGCCTTCACGTAGTGGTACACGCCATAGGGCGCTTTGCATTTCGCGGCGTACTCCGGGTATCGCTCATCCGCCCGGTGTCCGATGCTCGCGCGGAAGATCGCCATGTCCAGCGCCCTGTTCGCCTTTTCCCAGTCGATCTCTCCCTGATACTCGCTGATGTCCGCGATCATTCCGCCGCCCCTCCTTCCGCCGGCCGTGCGGGTGATGGCTCCAGTACAGCCCGACCAGCAGCGCCGCCGAGAAGACGGCCCACGTCAGCACAAAAACCAGCGCAGTCACCGCCGCGGCGCTCATGCCGTCCAGCCTTCCTTCTCGACTTTCGCCAGCAGATCATTTCGCCGCGCTGCCAGCCCCGCGTCCGTCTCCGCGCCCAGCTGCGCCAGCGCCTCGGCCTGCCCCCGGATCACCGCGCAGGCCTCCTCCAGCATTCCGCACAGCGCATAGATGACCTCCGTCTCCATCCAGCCGCCTCCCATCCTCGCCGCGCAATCATTTTGCCTCACGCTCAGAATCCACCGGGCGCGCTCAGGCAGCCCGGGGGATCACGCTGTCACGCCCTCTGCCGGGAGCGGGGGCGGGCGCCGTAGTTCGCGTAAGCGTTCGACCGCGTGCCGCCGCAGTGCAGATGCGCAACGCCGGCGTGGGACGTACCGCCGTAGTTGCCGCCACGCCGGGCGACGCGCTCTTCCGCCGTAAAGGCGATGTACACGTCGCCGTCCACCGTCGTGCCGGGAAGGGGCGCCAGGCCCAGCTCGTACAGGATGGTGGGCACATAGGGCAGGTTCTCCGCGTTCACAGCGATCTGGCTGAACGGTGTGATATGCTGCGCATCGTCAAAGTTCGGCACCACGGTATCCAGCGTGATCTTGCCGTCCAGCCAGTTGTAGTGCACGGTGCCGGCCGTGCCGGGCGCCACCAGGTCATAGCCGTTATCATTCGCGTGCGGCTTGATGGCCCGCCACGCGCTGGAGGCGGCGCTCAGGTCGCACGCCGGATCGGCCGCGTTGTTGTCCGGGATGATCTGAATCTCGCAGTTCACCAGGCGGAAGCCGTAAATCTGCTCCGTACAGCTGCCGGCAATGTCCGCCTCCATGCACGGGTCGTTCAGCATGTACCAGTCCAGCGGGCCGCTGCCGGTCAGGCTGTGATAGCCGTTGTAATGGTTTGCGGCCGCCGCCTGGCTGATGATCTGCGTGCCGCCCACCTGCCTGCCCTTCTGCCAGTAGGCCGGCGCGTCGGTTGGCAGCAGGCTGTCCGCCGTCGTGTGCGCGATCAGGCAGGTGTACTCCCATCCCCGGAAAATCATTTTGTCGCCCACGGCCACGGCCTTGTTCAGGGCGTAGCTGGTGCCCGCCCGGTAGTCCGTGCCGTAGGAGTTGTTGCCGTGGCTCACAAAACCCGCCTTGTGCGCCATCAGCACAAGCAATCCGTGATCCGCGATGGTCATTCCGGTCACGTCCCCGCCGAAGGCCTTCATTTTCGTCAGAGACGTGTCATACGCCATGCTCGCGCGCGGCGGCATGTTCGGCAGGCTGTACTGCGTGCCGTTCGATGCCAGCTCAGAGGACTTGTACTTGCCGATCAGCAGCGCCGGGTCCTCCACTCCGTTCACGATAAACGCCGGGTGCGTGTGATCCGGCAGGCTTGCGTCAAATTCATTCGATTTCTGCTTCGGGTGCCGCACAAAAACGCTCGGGTTCCCGGCCGCGTCCCGCAGCACCACGTTGCCCAGACTGTCGGCATAGTATTCCAGCGCGGAGTTCGCCATGTTGATCTCTCCCTTCTTCCGGTCAGATTATTTCTTCGCCTTCGCCGTCTCTTTGATCAGCTCCTGCCCCAGCTCGCTGCTGGCTGGCACAATGGGCTGCCTCACCAGGGCCACCAGCTCCTCGTACTCCGCCTTGGTCAGCCGCCCGGCGGCGTAGAAGGTGTCCAGCTTGTCCAGCACGTCGGCCTTGTCATAGCCGCCGCGCTCGATAATGCGCTTCATCAGCTTGTATGCCATCGTTTATCCCTCCAGCTCTCTCATTGTCTCCTGAAAAAGCAGCTCCGCCAGCAGGTCGTCCTGCTCATTCTGCTGTTCGTGGAACGCGCGGTAGGGCGCAAGCCGTTTCTCATGCGCCGCCCTGCGCTGCCGCTCCCACTCGGCCCAGTCCTCGTCGCTCGGCTGTTCCTCCGGGATCACAGTCTCCTCCGTCTCCGGGATGATCACCGTCCTTTTGGTCACGTTTATTCGCCTCCCTCTGTGCCGGTCATGGCGTCAATCTCCTCCTGCAGGTGCGCCTCGCCGTATTCCAGCTCCCGCTCCTGCGCCTGGGCAATGGACTGATACATGTTCGCAAACACGCGGTCGTCATTCGCGCCCGCGGCCAGACTGTCAATCTGCGTCTGCAGCTCCGCCGTCTGTGCCTGCAGCTCCTGAATCAGGGCGCTGTACTGGCTGGGATCAATCGGCTCCGGCTGCGGCGTGGGCGGCGTGTCGCCGCTCACCAGCACCGCGTCGCCCTGCTCAATCAGCCGCAGGGCGTAGATGTCCTCATAGTCCACCACCTCGCCTGTGGCAATGATCTTCACCCTCATCATGCCGCCGGTTCACTCCTTTCTCTTGTCTTGTATACATGGGCGGGCGTTATGTTCCCGTCAATGCCGCGCTTTGTTCCTCCAGGGTCTCCACCCGTTTTTCCAGCTGCCGGATCCGCGCCTGAAACTGCGTGTACATCAGCCGGATGTCCGCGTCGATCATTTTCTCCGATCTGCTGTACTTGTCCCACTGGCTGGCGTAGCTCTCCGCGCCCGCCGCCGCCGTGTTTGCCCGGTCGGCCGCGCTGTTTGCCGCCTCCGCCGCCTGATTGGCCCGGGTGGCCGCGCCGCCCGTCAGAACAAGCGCCGCGCCCACGCTCTCCACATTCAGCGCCATGCCTTACCCTCCAATCTGCTTCCAGGTGCCGTCGTTGGCCTTCATCAGCATCACGCTCATGTCCGCCGTGTAGGCCACGCTGCCCGGGCTGGCCTCCTCCGGGATATCCGCCGTATCATTCGCGCTGTCAATCAGCACGCTCAGCAGGTTCTCCGGCTTCGGCCGGCCGCCCGAGCTCTCCAGAATCGTCACTGCCATTTGGTCTCCCTCCTTATGCGTTTTCCAGCTGATTCAGCCGCGCGTCCAGGGCGCGGATCTCCGCCCGCACCTGCCCGGCCAGCAGGTCAAAGGCGGCCCGCAGTTCCCGCGCGTCCTGCGCCCTGTCCGCCGCCGCCTGCGCGGCCGCGATGCCCTGCTCCATGTGGTTCAGCAGCGCGGAGGAAATTGTCTCACCCCGCGTCCAGCTGTGCGGATCGTAGGCCATCATCATTTCCCCCTCTCTCATACGCAGAACGCCGGGTAGTAGGGTTCCACCAGGCTTTCCTCAAAGGATGTTACAAACCTTTGGTATCCGTCAATGGCGACAAAAGTGCTCGTGGCGCGGTCGCGTGTCCACACGCACACCCTCGTCTGATTGGGCAAATAGGTGTTGTAGGGTATCTGCCCGCCGCCTGCGTAGTACGGGTAAGCGTTTTCTCCCTCGTACTCCGACCGGTTCGGCAGAAACAGCCGTTCCTCCGTTGCGGCGCCGTTTGTGATTTTTGTCACTGTGCGCACAACATTTTTCACGTCGTCGCCCAGTGCCTCCAGGTCGCCGGGAAGATAAGCCAGCCGCATCCTGCACGCCAGCCAGTCGGTTGTAATGCCGCTGATGTTCATCGAGTTGGCGTTAAAGCACGAATTGGGATTGATCCACATCGCCTGAAAGGTGATCGCGGCCTTGTTGCTCCCGCCGTTATAGGCGGTGTCATTGTACCGCGCGTCCGTCGGGTCCAGGTCGTCCACGCCAAACCCGATAATGCGAAAGCCCACGCTGGACCCGTTGTAGTCCGTGTACTTCACGTCGCCCACGTTCCACAAATCGGCCGCGAAGCCCAGCGCCGCCGCCCTGCCGATCTCCGCCCAGGTGTTGCTGTTCAGCGTCCGGCTGAAATTCTTTACCGTGATCGGGATATCCACCGTCAGCGTCCGCGGCCCGATCACAGCCGCCGCCGTCATTTTCCGGTCCGCTGTGGTCAGCGCCCTGCCCGGCGTGACGGTCAGCGCCGACAAATCCAGCGGCAGAACGTATGTGCCAAAGTCCGCGCCCACCAGCAGCCCCTGGGCGTCAATCCTTTCGCCCGCGTAATAGCTCGTTCGCGGCGCGTTCAGCACCACAAGCCGCGCCGCCCCGCCGCCGCCCCGGCGTACAATCATTGCCTCGCCCATTATCTCAGACACCTCACTTGAATCGGCAGCGCCACGGTGGGCTTGTACGCCGCCGTCAGCCGCAGCTGGTTGGCCGCCGTCACAATCCGCGTGATGCCCGCCCAGCTCTCCCGGCGCTGCTCGTCGGTCGCCCACTCGCCGGACTGTACCAGGTCGATCAGCGGAATATCGGTTGCCAGAATCCCGCTCACGGTCAGGGTCAGCGTATAGGGCGCGGCGTTTCCGCTCCACCCGAGGGTCGGAATGGTCGCGGTGTAGATGGCCTGCTCCACCTTTGCCCCGTCCATGGCCTCCACGTCCTCGGCCAGGGCGTTGTGCGCCGCCGTCAGCTCGGCCAGCAGGCCGCTCTGCCGCTCGTCCACGCTCTGAATGTCTGTGATGGCGCGCTCATTATTTCTGATCCGGGTGTCGTACTGGCCCAGGGACGTCCGTACTCCGTCCAGATCACCCTCCAGCCCGTTGATCGCGTCCGCGCAGTCCTTGATGCCCTGATCCATGTGGTCCATGGTCTCCGCGCTGCGCGGGGTGCCCTCCTGCAGCACGGTGCCCGGCGCGGGCGTGTGGGTCACGCTGCCGTCGCTGTTGGTGGTCTCCTGGTAGGTTCTCGGCCGCTGAATGATCCGGTTTTTCCAGCCGATCTTGCTATAGTCCACAAGCATTTCGTCACCGCCTTATGTCGAGGGCGTCTCGCCCACGCTCACGCCAAACTTGAAGCGGTACAGCACCGCGTCCATGTGCTGCGCAAACTCAATCGTTTCCTCGCGCATGGCCAGCGCCTGCCCGTCCGCGTTCATCAGCCGGAAGGCCGTCGCCGGGCTGGCGGAGCCCTCCGCCCTGTGCACATAAAAGGTCACGTGCACCGCGCCATTTCCCTGTACCGCCTTGGTGTCGATCTCCGCCCTGTGCCATACCCCGTCAATCCGGTATCCGGCGTAGCTCACCATGTCCACAATGTGCTGGCGAAGCCCGCTTAACATCGCCGTGTTGATCTGTGTGCTGGCCATCAGCCGGCCACCCCCTCGTCTGTGATGCCCTCGTCCGCCCTGGCCGCGTCCACGGGGATCTCCTCCTCCCACTCGGCCAGATCATTTGCCGCCACCTGGTCGTCCACCGCCGCGTAGGGGTAGGCCACCTCAAAGTGGTCCGTGTCCGCGCTCACCAGAATCTCGCTGCTGTTGTCAATCAGCACCGTGTCCAGGACGCTCCGCACATTTTTTACAGCCATGATCGCCTTTTGCGCCCAGGCGATTTTGTCCGAGTCATAGCTGCCACCGGATACCGTCACGCGAAAGTGGAAGGGATCGCCGCCATACTCCCAGTTTTCCTCCACCTGCACCGTCTGAAAGTAGCCCTCCAGAAAGTTGTAGATGGCCTGCGGCGTCCCGTACACGGTGTACAGATACGTCGCGTTCATGACCCAGTATCGTTTCTGCTCGACGGTGCCGTTGTAGTCGTACAGGCAGCCCAGCTCCCCGGCCAGCTCGTCCAGCCGCCACTCCGGCATTTTCAGCGGATCCTGGATGATGTCCAGCCCCCGCTGCGCGCCCTCCGCCACCAGCTGAAACGCCCGCTCAATGGCCTTGGCGAGGGCGTATCCATTCTTGTCCGCCAAAAGAAAACGCG
>Ga0310691_10004643_pt1 | contig 15369 bp, 27 predicted proteins | sample 176DNAGHGlowgp2_FD_203887 | JGI IMG/M metagenome (GOLD analysis project Ga0310691, IMG submission 203887) | Sheep rumen microbial communities from Palmerston North, Manawatu-Wanganui, New Zealand - 1766 DNA GHGlow gp2 (v2) (version 2) | ecosystem: Host-associated > Mammals > Digestive system >...
GATGAACGTAAAAGTCCAGAAATGATTATAAGTTACACATATTATCATACAGAAAACGATTAAAGATATGACAGATAATTTTGATGCAATTCGTAAATATGTAGCTGAGCTTGGTATTCCACAGGAATATGATACTCGGTGTGATCTTTATTTTGATGTTCAATTGATTCGTCGTGGTAAGGATCATCCTGGTCTTCCAGCTGCTAATTATACTTTTAAGACATATTATATTGATTGTCTTGATAATTTTGACAAGTATAAGGATGAGATTATCAAGTGTTGTGAGATGTTTGGACTTCGTGCTTATGCAGCTGTTAATGTTAAGTCTAAATATAAGGCTTGTCTTGAGACAATTCAGAAGTATGCATACAACCTTACAAATGGTGAATCGCGTAAGCCATGGCGAGTATTTGCTTCAGTTTGTGGTGGACAGGATGGTGAAGAGAAACGTTGGATAGTTGATTGTGATGATTGTGAGAATCTTGAGGAATATTTGAAGACCGTAATGGGTATTATTAAAACTTGTGATTCAAAGTATGATGACCCAATTGTTATGACTATTCCTACTCGTTCTGGTTATCATATTATTACTCACCCATTTAATCTTCAAAAATTTTCTGTGGCATTTGATACCTTAAAGGTGGTTGGAATAGTTAAACCAGAAATTAAAAAGAATCATATAACATTACTTTACGAAAACATTTAAAAGAATATGAAATACAAGATTTATAAAGAAATTGAAAGAACTTATAAGTTAAACTCTGAAACTGATTTATATGAGTTTGTTTATGAGTCAACATACTATATTAAACGTAAAGGAACTATCTTTGGACTTATGCATGATGTAGGATCACCCTATGATGCAGGAGGTGGATATGGAGGGCATTTTTTGGAAATGTTTGATAATTTGGATAAAGCAAAATCATTTCTTAAATGCTGGCATATAGATGAATATGGAGAAAAGGAACCCATGGAAATAATTGATTTTGTGATAATAAAAAAATATAAGGAATGACATGAAATACAAGATTTATAAAGAAATTGAAAGGACACATAGGTATAATCCCGAAGATGACGTATATGAATTGATTGAGAAACCAAAATACTTCATTAGGCGTAAAGGAACCATTTTTGGATTTATGCATGATGTTGGCGAGTGGTGCCACGATATGGATGGAACTCGATGGTGCGTATCAGATAGATTTGATTCTTTAAAACAAGCAAAATCATTCCTACGTTGTTGGCATAAAGAGGAATATGGATTAAATGTGCCAATAGAAGTAGAAGAACTAGTTTTATAATAAATAAATAAACAAATACAATAATGAATAAACAGGTTGAAATAATAACATTATAGAAAGACAATTACGATAGTTAAAAAATGTTAAATAGATAAAAATAAAGAATGATAGATTTAATTAGATCTATCATTTTTCTATATAATATTTATAAATTTTAAAATTTTAGACTATGAATAAGAACAAGAAAATAGAAATTGCGAAGTCAATAGCCCGTCGCATATTAACAACATTACAAAAGGAGAAATGTTTTGATGGGTTTGTAACAAGATTCTTTACATATACAAAATGTGTTAACTATCTACAAAATAGTATTAATGAATATTTCAGACGTAACACAAGATTGGAAAATTGGAATAAAGAATCTTGGATTGATATTTTTGATGATACAAATTTAGTAAATGCCATTGTTTGGTATATGCAGGATTTTAATTTGGCAAAAGAATTCGAGGAGGAACAAGAAAACAGTAAATGAAGTTGTATAACATTCATAGCAATATGCTGGATGTCCTTAAATGAATTATAATATCTTAGATTATAAACTAATTAATAATGAAAATATTAACAAATTCATATCTTTAAATGATGAAAAACAAACAATTTATTTATACTGAAAAGGATGCAGAAAAGATATTCTTTACAAGTGATACGCATTTCAATCATGAGAATATCATAAAGTATTGTAAGCGTCCATTTAGGGATGTAACAGAACATGATGAAGAGCTAATTTATCGTTGGAATGAAAAGGTGCCTGAGGATGGTATCGTATTTCATCTTGGAGATGTTGCATTTGGAGATCATCAGACAGTCTTTGAAATTTTGAAACGGCTAAATGGCACAATCTATTTGGTAATTGGAAATCATGATTGGCGAAATATTGTCAAAAATCATAGTTGGAGATTCCGTGAGATGACCCAGCAAATCAATATGAAGATTGGCAAGCGTCATATCATTTTGAATCATTATCCATTGCTTGCGTTTAGCGGAGCATGGCGAGGCGAAGATGCGACTTATCAATTGTTTGGTCATGTTCATACTTCTCCATATACCGATGAAGGTCTTGACCAAGCTCGTATGAAGATGCTGTTTACTTCTCAATATGATGTGGGTGTTGACAATAATAACTTTGCTCCAGTATCATGGAAAGAAGTAGACCAAATTATCAATAATCAAATGATGAGTTTAGGAATGTGTAGAAATGAATTATGAAAAAGTTTTTTGATCATATAAAAATTATATATAAGGCATTAGAAGAAATGTCAATATGTGACATATGTCCTTATGATAAAGATCCATTTGATTATATATCTAAAAAATAAATATTATGAGTACATATCAAGATGTAAAAAATGAAGTTGCACTAAGAGCTATAGATGCTTGTGGCGATAAAGGAATTTTAAAAAGTGTCAATAATGATGAACTTACAGGAGATGTTAAAATAAAACATCAAAACGCAATGAAAGCAGCAAATAAACATGCGGATAAAGATGGTAATGTTAATCCTCATGTTCAGGCTATATTTGCACGTATGTATGGTTTGATTTAGTTTAGTCTAATTTAAAATATGATATAAATATGGATGAAACAATATTTTTAGATAAACATTTTAATAAAGGAGATTTATATGTTACGACGTCTGGTCGTAAGGCACGATACATGGGTATAGCTAGTGAGATGTGGGCAGCAAAGTTTGACCATGATATTACTTATGAAGAAGCTGTAAAGATTCATTTTGATAATATGAAATGGGAATATCCAGGTATGTTTAAAGATCTGACTATTGAACAAATGGAAAACATATTGGATAAAGATGATAAGTATTTTCTTAATAATCTCGGAGAAGTACAGACATATAAAAATCATGAACCAGCTGATGAATTTGATAAACTATATTTTAGTAATAAATATGAATTGTCAGAGTTAAGTAGATTGAAAAATAAATATGTAACCGAATTTAATGTACAAAGTACAAAATATTCTGAAGATGAATTTAGCGAATATAGAATATTTGACGATATAACCGAATGGATAAAAGAAAATCTAAAATAATATGATTTTAACAATATTAGAATATGTTTGTATGATAATTGGTGGATTAATATTACTTAGTTTTATATATTTTTGTATTATTAGTCCAATATATGATTATTTATATAGTCAATATATGTATTATATAAAACATAGTGCTTTTGAATATGATAAAAGTTTAGTAGGATTTTTTATGCTGAATGGTAAATATATAACTTTTCAAGAATATAAAAATAAATATGGTTGTTATCCTGATAAAATAAAATGGTATAAATTTAAATGTTATAATCCTTGGTAATATAAATAATTTAAAATATATGAAAGATAATAAGTCTATAGAATTTATTGTTCAAAATGGTAATGCTCGTAAACATTTTGTAAGTATTGAAGAATTTAAGAAATGGGCTAAGGGTAAAATGCCTAATAGTGGTGATAAATGGATTCTTCATGAAGTTATTACAGAAACAAAAGTTCATGAAATAGAAAGTGAACGTAAATGTATATATGATCAATCAATAGTTAATCGTATTCTTACAGAATTTATTGAAAAGGCAAATACTAAAAATGTAAATTATGATGAATATGAAACAACTGTTACTGATCCAAAATATCTTAATATTAAACATAATCAATTAATACCATATAAAATTGCAGAAGATATAGGATATTCTTGGGATAAACTTGATGATTTTTTCAAAAATAAAGATAATGTTCTTAATAATAGATTAATTGATGATATGGGAATTAACTTATTTGAGGAATATCTTAAAGAATCATCATTAGAAAAAGCTTTATATTGTTGTGATTGGCAAATAGCTGAATTGGCAAATTTTTGGGTTATAAAAGATAAATTCAATATTGCCGATGAAGATATTAATCTTAATATGGTATGGGGATATGCTGGAAAGAATTATGAAAAAAGAAAAATTCAAGTAAAATATCCTGAAGCATATGAATTTGTAAAATCATATGAAGATTATTCATATCCTTCAAGAAAAAAAGGATTGGTTGTTGAATTAACTCCCGAAGAAAAATTAGCTGCTTATAAAAAACGTATTAAGGAATATCCTTGGGATAAAGTAAAAGTTTTTTATAATATAGGTGATTATAAACCTTGTCATAATTATAAAATTGAATTTCCACAAGACTTTGACCCACATAAAGAGTTATTTAATACTTATAACCCAATAGATACTATTCCTGGTATTATGTTTAGGGATAAAGATATATATGTAACTAATTCAAATTATATTGGTCGTCATGTAAATCATAGAACATCTAAACAATGTGATGTGGATGAGAAATTATATGAATATTGTACAAAAAATTTAAAGTAATTATGAGTTACACAGAATTTCATAAAGGTAAGATTAAGATAGTAACACGTGGAGATGATGCTATTAAAAAGTATATTAAGGACAACAATCTTGAAGAAAGAATTGATCTTGATATAGATGAAGAAACGGGTAAAATTGAGTATTTAGAAGATAAAGAACATTTTAATGGTGACAAATATGACCGTGAATATCACATGATTACATATAGACGTTATCTTCCTAATGCATCAAAGATACATGAACTTAATCCTAATGCTGAACATCTTCTTATTAAGTATCTTGACCATGAACATCATGATTTAGACGAATGTGATATTGATATTCATAAACGTGTATCTAAAGATGAATTTGAATTTGCAATATCTTTTTATAATGGAGGAACTTATGAGTTGGAAGTTTACGAAGACATTATAAATGAATTTGATTTAGATGAAGATTATGAAAAGGAATCTGAAAACGTTAATATAACTGCAAGAGAATCATATATGATACTTGATTGTTTCAATTATGTATTGTCAAAAATGGATGAAGAAAAAATTGATTATCTATTCTGTAATTATTCAAGAGAAGAGATTATTAAGCTTGCTCAACGATTTGGTGATATGAACTTAAAAAATAAATGGTAATATGAAAGGAAGACTATTTGCATCTAAAACATTTTCAAGTGAAAGAGAAATGTTAGATTTTATTAACAATGATGATTTCAAAGAACCAATCTCAATTATTCCTCTTGAAGATCATACATATAAGTTATATTATTTGTGGTAGAAATTATAAAAAGAAATTATCAGTTTTATTATGAAAAAGATATTATTAGTTTTAGCTATGTGTTTTTGTCTAACATCTTGTTGGACTATTGTGAACTATAAGGTGTATTGTAAATATCAAGTATGTTATCCTGATACTACAATAACTTATGATACAATATTTAATTGTAGCTATGATAGATATTTAGAAGATACTATCGTTAAAGTATATACAAGTTCACATAAAGGTACAAATTATATAAAAATACATCCAGGTTGTAATTATGTATCATATACTACTTGTCCTATTAGAATTATAACATTTAAAAAAGTACAATAATGAATCTATTATTTAAATTTGGTGAATTTTTACATAACCATTTTGAAGATTTTACAAAGCCTGTTGTATTGTCATTAGGTTTTTTTGGAATTCTATTTGCAATTATAGGGCATTATGGCACTGTTGGTTTTAATTTGAAGTGGTTTTTGTTTTTTGAATTGCCATTATACTTATTTTGTATATGGGCGTTATATAGTGGGTATAAAATATATAATAAAGTAAGAAATAAAAATAAATAACAAAAGCGATGAAAATATTTTTTGATACTGAATTTACTGGATTACATAAGAACACTACACTTATATCAATAGGTTTAGTAGATGATAATAATAGGTGTTTTTATGCAGAATTTACTGATTATGATGAATCTCAATGTGATGATTGGATTAAAGAAAATGTAATTAAGAATCTTAAGCATAAGGGAGCACGAGACATTCATCTTAAAGGATATAATCCTCGAGAAGATAAGACCTGGGTTATTGGGAATAAACAAGAAGTATATAATGCATTATATGAATGGCTTTTAACTTATGATAGAATAGAATTAGTATCTGATGTATGTCATTATGATATGGTTCTTTTAATTGATATATTTGGATCTGCCTGGGATCTTCCTTCATGTTTGAATCCATCTTGTCATGATATTAACCAAGATATCGCGAATTATTATCATATCTCAGAAACGGAAGCTTTTGATAAAGGACGTGAAGATATATTAATAGAACATAAGAAAACAATTAAAGGCAGTAAACATAATGCTCTTTATGATGCTAAAGTGATCAAAGAAATTTATGAAATAGTTATGAAATAGTTATGAAATTTTAAATTATATAACATGAAAATTTCATGTGAAATTTGAATTAAATTTGAAATTTTTGGTTATTATTTCTATATTTAATATGTAAAAAATAAATAATATATGAAAAATTTTTCCGAAATTTCAAATGAGTTCTTTGAGAATCATAATTGCGATAATCTTATCAATCAGTTAAAGATAATTGAGGAACATGGTATTACAAAACCTGGCGATCATCACGCTTATGGTTGCGAAATTATTCTAAATGGAATGAACGTTGGAAGTGAGCGTTATAATCTTTCAACACTTATTGAAGATCGTTATGATTACTACACAATGGATCATTACCTGCCTTTGGTAAATAATTGGGATACGTTCCTTTTCTTTTCACCTAATGATATTCGTGGTTTGATTTTTGATTTTAGCTCTCTTTATTCAGATGGTAAGGTGATTTGTTACAATGGTCTTTGTGGAGTTAAGAATCTCAAAAAGGTAACAGAATATACAATTAATGAATTCCTTAATGAGTATGGTCTTTCACAGTTGTTTTCAATTTCTCATTGGAATGTTAATTGGAAAAAACTTAGAGTAAATTGGAATAACTAAATATAACTAAATAAATAACTAAAAAATATAATAATATGAAATTTGCACTTGGAATTAAACCGACTATTATTACTGGGCCTGGAACTACATATCATGCTAGGTGGAGGCTTAAGGAGTTTATTCATGGATGTTTTTGTATTTCTTCAGAGTTTGGTTCTGCTTATACAGATGCTTTAGGTGGAAATCCTAAATATGTATATGGTTATAATATTGAGGTATTTAAGCGTGGAAAGTATCGTAAAAATAAGCATTATGTAATCTATAGATATACATTCCCTGTTGAGATGTTCAAACTTTTGAATGTAGAGATTAAACAGGGAACCCGAACATTTAAAATTACACCTAAGAAGAAATGATATATTACAAAAAACTTATGAAATTAATACAAGATGAAAATGGTATTTGGGATCTATCAAATATAGATATTAAAAAAATAAAATTTAGTATACCTTATGAAATTATATAGAGTAAAGTATTGTGCAAATGAATTTGATGATTTAGGATATGAATCTCCTTATCCAATATATTATTCATTAGATGAAAATAAAGCTCGTGATTTCTTTGAAACAAAAAGAGCGGAAGAAATTGATAATTTTAATAATTATATTAGTAAGCATCCAGAGTTACAAAATAACGAAGATTATTGTATTGAGAAAAATTCAACTAACGAATTAGAATATAGTATGGGTAAATGGTTTTATCATTATATTTTTGATGAAGTTGAATTTGAAAAAGATTTACGATATAGTTAAAAATGGGTAGGCTTAAGCCTACCCATATTGGTTTAATTTATTCAGCATTTTCCATTTCATTAACTATTTCATTAACTTCCTCTTCAAGTTCACGATATTCAATTCTTAACGCTGCACGGTGCTCCTTCCAACCTGGATGATCTGACATATCCTCACCTTCATATGCCTTAATCGCGAGGTAGTCGGTCTCTTTGAGTTCCTCCCGGATATCATCCATCCTTTTTTGTTTTAATTCTATTTCTGATGGAATATGTGTTGGTTGAATATATGCTTCATATCCCCATTCTGAAAGTTGCTCCATTGTTGGAACACCAGAAAAAACAGAATGCTCATCAATTCTTATAGTAATATTTCCACCAGAATATATATCTCCTGTAGTTTTATTAATAAGTTGCATAATTAAAATTTATATATTTTATTCAAAATTAGCTAATGTCTGGACCAATGCCCAATGACCCTTGTCCTATATTACCATATAGCTTGTGTGTAACCCTGTCATACATATATCCCACATTGTTCTTGCGTACAGGTATCATGTCACGCACTAAGTTACCGTCTTTATCCCATAGTTTAAACATATAAATCTTTATATAACTAGGGTATTGTATTTCATTATTTGTGTTGTTAGCAAACAAATAATATGGTACTTCCAAATTAGGCGAAGGAACACTATTATAATTCGGATGATTAAGCGTGCCGTCTATGTATATATCATTTACTTTACCCTTAAACTTATGTTTCTGACGTATTGTCGTGTCATTGAAGGTTGTTGGGTGTAATGAAGAATATTGTGTAACATTGTATGTATTATAATAGTATACGGGATACGTCGTTGCATTTTGGGCTTTCAATAAAGCAAGATAATGTTTATGGTCTCTCGTGTTCTTTGATGCACCAAACACATCATGCCAGAATGGATAATTACCTCTTGGGTTCTCCAATGAATTTACAGCCACATCAACTTCGAATTCATCATAGCCCGTACCAACGAATCCTGTATTTATCGCTTGATAACCTTCTGAATACAAATATTGCACCTCTGCATCGTATGGTTTGTAGTCTGTTGTCTCATTGACAGTCCAATTGGAAGGTATACCGTTAGGATCTCTTGTCCAATCCGTAACATCCGTATATTTGACAAATATACAATTGCTGTTATTAGGTGTACCACGAAGCCAAAACTGTGTGGGATTTGATGTATCAAATCCATAACGTGCCATACATTCAACGTGTGTCAGTGAACTGCAATATGCAAACATATATTGATAGCAGTCATCCACCATTGTTGCAGCTGGTAACAAAGGCGCTATCACAAGTGCACTACATCCATTGAACATAGATTTATAACAATTGGACATTAATATCGGGGCAGGAAGTACAGAAGGCGGATAGACCATGCTCGTGCAACCACTGAACATACTTTGATAACAGCCTGTATTTATAATTATAGCATATAATTCAGGCGCATACAATAATGAGGTACAATTATTATACATCGACATACATGACCATGTACCAACTTTTGTCAGGTTTGGCATTTCAACAGGAGTCGTCATGCTAGTGCAATTTTGGAACATTGCATAACAAGTATATTCACCCATTTCCCTTAAAGGTATCTCTTTTGGTGGTCTTGTTAACGATGAACAACCATAAAACATATAGTAATAAAAACCATTGGCTACTGTTGTGAAAGGCAAGTCAGGTGCAGAAATAAGTGATGTACACCCACGAAACATCTTATTAAAACAATTAGATCTATTAGTATTTAAACCATAAAGTATTAAGTTATGTACATATTGAATATGAGTATCATTCATAAACAGTTGTCTGAACGCGTGGGATGTTTTAGTATCTTTATTAATAGCAAAATTATCTCCCCATAACAATGACATAATATTACCCTGTGCTTCATAGTAGCCTGTTGAACTGAATGAACCAACGCCACCAGTATCATTATTTGCTTCTGTGGGAGTTAGTTCACCTCTCCAACGTATATTATGTCCCGCCCCAACAACAGGAGTGTTCGCATCACTTGCAAGGCTTGTCCATGCACCACCGTCAATGGAGTATTCGATGTCATTTCCTGTACCCTTTTTTGTAAATGAAAACGTCACGTCTTCCGAAGGTATGAATGTGAGGTATTGATATAGGAACTTGTCCTTTGTCTTAACGTCACCCCCAATAATAAATGAACCCGTACCCTTGTTTCCGAATAGAGTCCCCGTCACCTTGTCATAGAGATAGCCTGTGTTGCCCTTGCGGACAGGAATGAAATCACACTTATAATTTCCTGTATTATCATACAACCTGAAATAATAGATACGGCCTGTAAGATTTTCTCTTATTGTTCCATTCTCGTTGTTACAGAATAAGTATATTTCTGGTGTTGTATAACTATATAAACTAATGGTATTTTTAAGAACTCCATTAATGCGTAAAACCCCATTGATAAAAGTAATAGTATAATCAGTATATGCAGAAGATATGCCACGACTTTCGTACAGTGTATTGCCATACTGGAGTGTTCCATCTTTAAATGTACTAACTTGAAATCCTCTGTTATTATACGCAACACGTCCGCCAACAAAGGAGGCGGAGTTCTGGTCTTGTGGAGATGATTTTGAAAAAAACGAAGCCTTCATTTCCATCGAATCTCTGCCATTATACATAATGCCAGTCTTCACACATTGTGTGCCTGTACTCTCAAGATATTCAATCTCGCTGTCATAAGGCAACTTATCTTCAATTATGTTAGTTAGAAATAAATTTTTCACACAAATATTTAAATTTTTTTTTAAATAATTTCAGAAGATGATACTACCCATTTAGAGCCATTATACCAGCATTTTAATTCATATTCTTTATTTGGTAATACATTATATGAATTAATATGATCAACGGTAGCTGTGGATGAAAATATAACTGATGCTGTACTTCCTGTTGTTAAATGGATAATTATAACCGAAATCTTTGTTGTATCAGTAGGAACAGGCAAAGTTATAGTTAATGAAGTAACAGTTCCTTCCACATTATAATATGTATTTACTGTGGTAGTAATAGCAGTAGTACCACTAGTAACAGTTTGGATAACTGTTGTATCTTCTTTACCTGATATGTCTTGGTGTGATGTTAAGTAGTCACTATGCTTATGACCGCTATCTATTAAATTGCCATTAGCATCAAGTGCAGCAAAATTACCATTAGTAGCACCGTTTACCTTATCTGTCTTACCGGATATGTCTTGGTGTGATGTTAAGTAATCGCTATGCTTGTGACCGCTATCTATTAAATTGCCATTCGCATCAAGTGCAGCAAAATTACCATTAGTAGCACCGTTTACCTTATCTGTCTTACCGGATATGTCTTGGTGTGAAGTAAGTACAGTACCAAGATTACAAATTCCGTTATTAACTGTCTTTGTATTGCCATTCATAGTTATACCTGTAACAACAGTACCAAGATTAACAGTACCACTTTTTCCCTTATTACTACCGTTCATAGTTATACCAGTAATAGTGCCTATGTTAGCTGTAGCTCCTTCAGCTATACCACCGAGCTTTTCTTTGTCTTCATCAGTATAATCATTACTTGACAAACCCTTATCTGCCTCTTTATCAACCTTACTATCTGCTATATCAGATAAATTATAGACTTCTGTAAGATTCAAATATTGCACACCAACAGTATGCACGGCATCTACACCCGTAGATATAAGAACTGATTTCATATATATAACATCTCCAATCTCTACTTCAAAAGTACGACTGTTCATTAAACTTCCGTTATTCCATGTCTTAACTGATGATAGACTACTCTCTGATGTTCTCGCATAGAATTGCAATGTACCTTTTTTCTTCATGGTGAACTCTATCTCTTGAGGTACACCACCACCATCTGATACAAGCACACACTGTCCGAGAAAAGTAGTCTTAACGTCATAATGACCTTTGGTCTTTGTGATTATTGGATTATTGTCACCATCTGCACCATTTAAAGAATGTGTAACAACCATCTTATCAGCCTTCTCAGAAATATCTTGATGTTCAGTCAATACACTTGCCGATACACCTTGTTTTAATGTGATAGTGGTCTTGTCAGTGTCAGCACCTGTTCCAGGAACTACGCTCATTTCACTCTTGTCTGCCTTACCACTGATGTCCTGATGCTGTGACAGATACTGCGTAGTATCTACAGTGCCATCATTCTTCAACAAACCACTCGTGTTAGATTTTTGCACATAGTTAGACAAGTCCTGATGCTCTGTAAGGTAATCACCATGCTTGTGACCGCTGTCTGTCAGATTACCGTTACTGTCAAGTGCTGCGAAATTACCATTAATAGCATTGCTTACCTTGTCTGCCTTGCCAGATATATCTTGGTGTGATGTTAAGTAATCGCTATGCTTATGACCGCTATCTGTTAAATTACCATTAGCATCAATAGCAGCGAAATTACCATCAGTTGCGCCCGATATAATATCTACCTTTTTATTTAATTCATCAGTAAGTAATTTTGCAGATATTAACCGACCAGCAGTTGCGGTAGCCCCAGTAATTTCGGCCACCGTAATTGTACTATATTTAGTATCTGAATTAATATCTCCAACCTGTGCAACCCAATATGTACCGTCAAATACATACAAAATATATTTATTGGCAACACCACCTGCAGCACCTTTTGATGTGATTGGAGCTGCATTATAATAAATTACATAATCACCAGTATTATTTACGTTTAATGTAGCATTAGCAGCTGCAGTATTAGTTGCAGAAAACTTTATTAAAACAGAAACACCCTTTCTTAACTTAAAATCACCTTCAACCGTTGCCACTTTATTTAGTGTGGCTTTAGCTGTTGTACATGTGCCTATCCAGAAGTTGTTATCTCCATAAAATTTACCGTTAAATAATATTAAATTTAATGGCTCTATAAATATTATAGGTATTTGCGTGTTTGAGTCATAATTATTTTTAACACTATTTAAATTTAATATTGCTTCACTTGTTATGTTTGTTTTATCCATCTGACTATAATCTTCATTGGAATTGGTTATAGCCATATATTTTATTTGCATAATTTAATAATATGTATTTACGGAACTTAATTTTTTATTAATTTCTATAAAGATTCATTAGAATATCAAATATCTTTATAATATTGAATCCAATCTGAAGGATCTTGTTCAACTTTATCAATATATTTTTCTACTTCATCAAGAGCTGATACTATAGCTTTAGCAAAATCATCTGTTTTTAAATCACATAATGGATCATCATCATATGTAACTCCACCAATTTTTCCAACCCAAAGTTTCCAAGTATTATGTTCTTTATCAAATCCTAATAGAAAATCTATAAACATCTTTTTTGTTTTGTCTTCATGTTTATATTCTATTTTTTGATATTTATCATTACTTTTTAACCATTTAACTTTTTTATCAGGTTCTTCCCAAATTGTGAATTTAATATTTCCACGTCTATTTAATTTTGCTTGTTCATCTGCATTAGATTCTTCAGCTTCTTTAATGTATATTTTAAGATCTTTCATATTTTTTACAAATTATAAATCTTTAATTTATTATATATAAAAATAATAAAAAATAGGATAACTTAAGTTATCCTATTTTATTTTTATTTCTAATTTGTTCGTTTATTATTTGTTTATTGTTCGTTCACTATTTGTTTAAATGCATTATCAGTCTTTTCTAATTTATGAGGGCTACCACAAGCATGATAAATATATACGTTTTTATCGATAATTGTATTTAACTTTACATAAACATTAATCAATTTATTATTTTCCAGTATACACAAATCTTTATATTTTTCTGTTATAAGATACGTATAGCAAGATTGATTCATGTATTTTATTGTATCATGGTTATCTATATAATATTTTAATATATTTACCATGATATCTGGAATATTCTTCCACATTTTACAATTAATATACATAAAACCACAATTGATTGGTTCATCTATAATTGATCCATTTTGTTCATAACGTCCTGCCCAGCATTTCATTAATGTTGATTCTGGATTAATATTTAATAATTCATGAGAATAATTGTTGTTGAATAAGATATCATTATCAACCCAATATACATTATCACAATCCAATAAATAAGGTAAGAAAAAACGTATTAATGTATTATTTCCTAAATATCCTCTATTAATCGCACATTTAGGTTTTAGAATCATAGAAGCAATTTTTGAATCAACATATTTAAAATATGAACTAAAATAATTACAATATTTATCTTTTAATTCATTAATATGTTCATTTAAAACATTTCTTGTATTTTCATTTTCATAAAAAATAATTAATAAATTTATGTCATAAAATTTAATTAATGTTTCTAATGATTTTTGTATTAATGTTAAATTCAAATTATTACCATCGATGAAATATACAAAATTTAGATTGTTTAACATATTATCTATTGTTAATGATAATTTGGGTATATGAAATATTTAACAAGTTCTTTCATATTTTTAACATAACATGTGGTTGAATTATGCGGTGCTATGTTCTTAACCATCTTCATAGTTGCGTCAAAAGACTTTAATTCATGTTTTTTCCATGTACCTTCATCAAGTACTGCAAATACCACTTGATTGACTGGTGTCCCATATATAATTGTTTGCCAAGCTGAATTTATAATTTCTGCAATTGAATATACGCCTTTCATCTCCTTAGTTATAACATAAAGATGAACATTACATTTGTTGTTCTTTTCGTCTTCTTCAATTGCCTGGCATTCAGGTGTCCAATTTTCAACAACTGGATTAAAATATTCAACCTTAAATGGTGTAATTTCTTTAATGAATTCATCGCGCCATGTCGTATTTGCACAGGTGCCTCCTAAAAATATTTTCATACAATCATTTATATTTTTTTAATATTTCTTTTTGACGTTCAATTTGTTCTAAATCTTCTTCATTAAAATTCTTGGTTGCATACCTTTCAAGTTTTTTTCTTATTTCACTTGCATAAGGTTCTTTTACCAATGTAGTATGTTGGTCTTCAAATCCTAACATAATATTTTATATATATATTTATCCGCATATCATTGTTTGACCTGGGGCTAAACTTTCATTAGTACGTTTACCACCGCATATTGGACAAAACATTGCTGTTGGCGCTACTGATGCACCACATTTAGGACATATCCATCCAGTATTTCCTGAGTTATCAATAACTGTTCCATTATCAATAATAGTATCAAATTTTTCTTCCATATTTTTTACATCTATGTATTTTTATAGTATCAAAATCTAATAAAATTGTTTAAATTTATTAATTTTGTTTAATATACTTACTAAAATGTAACTATATTTGGACTAACTACGAGTCCTCTACTTCTTTCATCTATTATGATGTTAGAAGCTACATTTAGATATTTACGCATTATATTAAGAGAACCATTTATGTCTGCATTGATATAATGGTTTTCTTTTGTTTTA
>Ga0310691_10004644_pt1 | contig 15367 bp, 14 predicted proteins | sample 176DNAGHGlowgp2_FD_203887 | JGI IMG/M metagenome (GOLD analysis project Ga0310691, IMG submission 203887) | Sheep rumen microbial communities from Palmerston North, Manawatu-Wanganui, New Zealand - 1766 DNA GHGlow gp2 (v2) (version 2) | ecosystem: Host-associated > Mammals > Digestive system >...
TTTACTGAATAGAAAAACATCGTTTTGATGGCATCATCATAAACAGAACATTCGTCGCTGGTGGTACAACCCCAGAACAATCCGCAAAATGCGGTTGTCAAGACAAGGCTTATTATAGATAACTTTTGCACCACATTACCTCTTTTTACTTGTCGTAGCAATTCTCTTTTAATATTTCCGAATACGGCTTCATCGCAACGCAATAACCCTCATAACATCCGATTCTTTCCCATGTAGATTCCGAACCATAATAGTCATAAACATACACTACGCTTTGCTCAGAATAACTGTACCATTTTGTTGTATCCTGTTCTGAAATGATGATATAACGATTTTTTGTATGATATGTCATATCCATTTCTATCTTCTGTATTCCCTTGTCCGAGAATATACCTAGCGTCAGATTAAATGAAGACAGCGATCTTCTGTATTCCTTTTCATCTATAAAGCATTCTAGATTCGTCCATGAAAGATATTCCTCAGATGACAAACATTTGTTTGAATCTTTGGGCAAGCCATCAAATAAATCTGCCGATAATGAAGAATGACATATCTCATCTGTCGAAAGGAACCCTTTTCCGCCATTACACACTCTTTCATCATTGAGATAAAACTGAACGCTATCAATCCTTTCACTTGTTATAAAATTCAAGCTCACCCTAGGGAAGCACTCCGTTTCGCCGTCATAGCAACCCCAGAACAGCCCGCAAAACGCGGTTGTCAAGACAAGGCTTATTATAGATAACTTTTGCACCACATTACCTCTTTTTATTTGTCGTAGCAATATTCTTCTTCTACAATTGGAAGCGTCGCAACGCAATAGCCGTCATAGCAACCGCCACGATTCGATGAAGCCGGTGAATCAAACACACTGGCAAAAGGCCTTATTGGATTTTCCTTATAACTAAACCACATAACTGAATCTTGTTCGGAAATGACATTAATATAATTTCCACCTATAGCTGGTATGATTATTTTTTGTTCTTTCCTTTGCAGTCCTTCAAATACATGCATAGAAACAAGGGTGTCTTGGATCCTGATTTTATTAGGGGGTTTTCTCAAATAGCACCCCAAATCATACCATGAAGGACATTCTTCTAATGAGTCGCACAGATTTTCGCCACTCAGCATCTTATGAAAATCTTCATCATAAAAATATTCATTATTTGCAGGCTTAACAAAATGATATGCGTAATCTATATGACACACTTGCTCCCCATTTAAATATATATCCACGCTGTCTATCTTTGTAGTGGATAGTATGCTAATAGATATATATTCCTTTGTATCATAGCACTCCGTTTCGCCGTCATAATAACAACCACAGAACAACCCGCAGATTGCGGTTGCCAAGACGAAGTATATTTTAGACTTTTTCTGCATGAGTTGCTGCTAATAATTTATATGCTTTTAATTGGATAAATCATAGCAAAATTCTTCTTTTACAATCGGCAGCGTTGCGACACAATAGCCGTCATAGCAACCCACACGATTTGACAACTGTGGTGAACCATAGATTTGACCAAGTGGATTCTCCTTATAACTAAACCATTTGGTACTATCCTGTTCGGGAATGACATTAATATTATTCCCGCCCATTACAGTGAAGTCCGTCTCTATCCTATTTATGTCTCCTTTTATAAAAACTTCTATGCTCATCTTACTTGAATCAAAATCAACATTCTCCAAAGGACCGAGACCACAGGAAAAAACGTTCCATACGGGGCAATCATTCTCCGAAACCTTTAGAGTAGAATCGTCGCACTGGTATTTGTTTTCGCTTAATCCAACCACACAGACCCGCCGATTATTGAGAAAAAAATGAACACTATCAATATCTGTCATAGATATAATTTTCAAAAATACATACCGATTTGAATCATAGCATTCCGTCTTGACACCCTCATGGCATCCCCAGAACAATCCGCAAAATGCGGTTGTCAAGACAAGGCTTATTTTGGATAACTTTTGCACCACATTACCTCTTTTTACTTGTCGTAGCAATATTCTTCTTCTACAATTGGCACCGTCGCAACGCAATAGCCGTCATAGCAGCCAGCACGATTTGATGAAGCCGGAGACCTAAAATCTTCAGAAAAGGATATCATGGGATTGTCCTTATAACCAAACCATATAACTGAATCTTGTTCAGAAATGACATTGATATTATTCCCGCCCATAGCTGGTATGATTATATTTTGTTCTTTTTTTTGCAATCCTTCAAATAAGTGCATAGAAACAATGGTATCTTGGGTTCTGATCTTATCAGGAGGTTTTCTTAAATAACAATCCAAATTATACCATGAAGGACATTTTTCTAACGAGTCGCAAAGATCTTCACCGGTCAACACCTTATGAAAATCTTTATCATAAAAATACTCTTTACTCGCAGGCTTAACAAAGTGATATGCATTGTTTATATGACACACCTGCTCCCCATTTAAATAGATATCTGCACTATCTATCTTTGTAGTAGATAATATGTGAATAGAGATATATTCCTTTGAATCAAAGCACTCAACATCTACACCCTCATAGCAACCCCAGAACAATCCGCAAATTGCGGTTGCTAAGACGAGGAATATTTTAGATATCTTCTGCATGATTTTACTGACAAAGGTGTCTATGGCTCTATAAAGCACTCGTCGCCCAAAACTCCTCTTTTACAAACGCCATTGTTTTTCTTGTACGAGAACATACAAATACCATTCACACATTTTTTGTTCGAGAAATCAATATCGGAATCAGATGATTTCTGAATCTGTTCCATATCCCGCTCTAAAAAGAACCCATATGCGTAATTGTATTTCACCTCAATACTCTCTGCATACTGTTCCTTGCCCAAGGAATTATTCTTGATGACATTTATTTTCAGTTCATGACGTTTTGACGATTTTAACTTGTGGCAATATTTACCCGCTCGACATGTGTACTTAACAATAGACGGATAACTATAATGATTCTCGATGTTGACAATGGCCCAAGTCCCTACGTCATATCCACTCGACCGGCAAATGGTATCACCGTCCAAGGTAAATGAAATCTCTATAGATTCTTCATCCGATTCATCATATGGAATATAATCCCCTATAGATTGCCCATATTGTTCATATAACCGATTATCATTTACTGAATAGAAAAACATCGTTTTGATGGCATCATCATAAACAGAACATTCATCGCTAGTAGTACAACCACAGAACAACCCGCAAAATGCGGTTGCCAAGGCAAGGCTTATTCTAGATAACTTTTGCATGGGTTAATATATAATCGCTCTATCGTAACATTGACTTGCCTTTGACGATGACAAAGGCAATGTGGAAACACAAAAACCATCAAAACAACCCACCCTTTTCCAATCATAAAAGATGTATTTATTAAGGATATATGCTCCCAGACTCCGTTCTGCAAGCCATCTCGTAGTATCCTGTTCCGAAACGATTATGTACCGGTTTTTACTATGATATGCCATATCCATACCAATATTTTTTTCTTCTTGTTTATAAAAAACACGTAATGTTAAACGAAAATCATTCAAAGATTCTCCATAATTTCCCTCACTAACAAAGCATTCTGATATATCCCACGAATAATAACCTTCCGTTCTAAAACAATTAGCAGAGTCATATAGCGTACCATTAATACTATCCTGCATTATAGATGTTGCACAGATTTTTTTATTTGAAAAAACGCCCTTTTCACCTACGCAAACCTGTTCATCATTTATATAGAAATGAACGCTATCAACACCAACTGATGATATATAATCTAATTCTACAGTTGAAAAACATTCAATATCTCCTCCGTCATAGCAACCCCAGAACAGCCCGCAGATTACCGACATGCAAAACAGAACGGTCTTACGCATAGACAATCTCCTCAAAAAAAATTCTGGTTATTACCCCGCACTTTCTTGAAATATATAACTTATACGTAAAAACCGGCGTTTTTTATGCAAAAAGCCGGTAAAATATCAAAAACAAAAATCCCCCGGATTGCTCCGGGGGACCTTTGCAGCGGGAAGAGCGAGATTCGAACTCGCGATAGGATTAAGTCCTATACGTCCTTAGCAGGGACGCGCCTTCGGCCAGCTCGGCCATCTTCCCATCTTGGGGACTCTAATTTTACTTAATTTTCGGCCGATTTTCAAGGGGTGACGGCAAAAAAAGCTATATTCGACTAAAAAAAGAGGCTCTGCGCAACCCGCAGGGTCCTTTTGGCGATTTGTAAGGCTCATATGGCAAAAGATAGAAAGAAGAAAAAGAGTTCCAGGCTCGTGAAGTTTTTCAAGATCGTGGCGGCTTTCGCCCTCGTGGGGCTCATCTGCTGCATTCCCGCCTACATCGTGGTGTTCAAGGTGCTCCCCGACCGAGACCCCGACAAGCAGTTCAACCGCGAGACCATCCTCCAGGTGCTCTCGGGCGAGACCCGCGTGTACTACCGCGACGGCGACAACCTGCTCGGCGCCTTCTTCGACGCGAACCACCGCCTCTACGTGCCCTACGGCGACATCCCGAAGGATATCGTGAACGCGCTCGTGGCCGCCGAGGACGCGGGCTACTGGACGCACAACGGGTTCAGCCTGCAGGGGTTCCTCCGCGCGATGGCCGCTAACATCAAGAGCGGCCACATGCGGCAGGGCGGTTCCACGCTCACCCAGCAGACGGCGAAGAACGTGCTCGGCCGCGAGGAGAGGAGCATCAAGGCCAAGTGGAAAGAACTCATCGACGCGCTCAGGCTCGAGAGGCACTTTTCCAAGGAAGACATCCTCGAATTCTACCTGAACCAGTTCCACGTCTCGGGTACGGGCAAGGGCGTGGCGATCGCCGCACAGTATTTCTTCGACAAGGAACTCAAGGACCTGACGCTCGCGGAATGCGCGTTCATCGCGGGTTCCGTGAAGGGACCGTTCAACTACGACCCGTTCATCCAGCGCACGGAGGAGCGGCGCGAGAGGGCCATCAAGCGCGGCGAGGAACGCCTCCGCTACGTGCTAGGCCGCATGGTCGAGGAAAGCTATATCGACCAGGAACAGATGGACGACGCGCTCGCGGAACCGCTGCACTTCAAGCACGGCAACTTCCGCTTCAGCGTCTCGACGACGCTCGAACGCATCGACGAGAAGCTTTCGGGCGAATATTACCAGCAGCTGTTCGAGGAAAAGGGCATCGGAGACTGGCGCAAGGCGCAGCTCGAGATCGTGACGACGCTCGACGCGAAGAGCCAGGATGCGGCCAAGCGCGCCCTCCAGAACAACATCAGCAACCTGCAGATGCAGCTCGGCGGGTTCGTGCTCCCGAAGGCGCAGTTCGCGAACAAGGCGGTAAGCGCGCGCAAGGGCGACTACCTCTACGGCGCGGTCGACACGGTGCTGTACAACGAGAACGGCTCGCTCAAGGCGCTGCGGCTCGGGTTCGGGCAGCTCAAGGGCGAGGTGGGCGAGGAATCGCTCAAGGAGTTCGGCAAGCAGGTGGGCAAGGACCCGGCCGCCGTACTCGGCAACCAGATGAAGAAGGGCGCGATTCTCCTGGTGAGCGTCGCGGACGAGAACAAGGTGAACGGGTTCGTGCCCTGCAAGATAGAGACGGAACCGGTATTGCAGGGCGGCCTCGTGGCCATCCAGAACGGCAGGGTGCTCGCATCCCAGGGCGGGTTCCACAACACGGACTTCGACCGCAGTTTCAAGGCGCTACGGCAGCTGGGTTCCAGCTGGAAGCCTATCCTGTATGCGCTCGCGCTCAAGTATAACTGGAACTACATGAACCCGCTCGAGAACGACTTCAACGTGTTCCAGTACGTGAACCAGTTCTACTTCCCGCGCCCCGACCACAAGAACAAGGGCGACGTGGTGAGCATCGCGTGGGCGGCGACCCGCTCCGAGAACATCGCGAGCATCTGGCTTCTGGACCACCTTCTCGACAGGCTCAACCAGGAACAGTTCGACGCCGTCGCCGCGGAGAACGGCTACGCGCAGCTCCCCGACGAGGATTCGAAGGCTTACTTCGCGAGGCTCCGCGACAAGTTCGGGCTCACCATGAAGGAAGACGTGAAGCGTGAAATCGAGTTCACGAAGGCGCAGTACAGGCTTGCGGCTCTCTACGAGAGCGAGGACAAGTTCGACAAGGCGATGGACGTGAGGAACCTGCGCTACGGCACCTACAACGACGTGGCGATGAAGCAGGCGAAGAAGGACGAGAAGATCAAGGCGTTCATCGCGCACAACTACAAGAACTACTCCGAGATACTCCGTGCCCGCGAGATGCAGGAGCTCGACCCCGACGTCTCGGAAAAGCTCCCGCCGCTCGATTCCGTGAAACTGTTCCGGAACTTCACGCTCGCCGACATGAAGCGGCTTTCCGCCATGATCGACCCGGTGAATTCCGAAATCGACTACCTGCTGCCCGACAACATCCGCTACTGGCCGGACTTCCGCCGTTCGCTCTCGATGGCAGAATACGCGAGGTTCGCGCACGAAATCGGTATCCACCAGAAACTGCAGAAGGTGTTCAGCATGCCGCTCGGCGTGAACGAGATTACGCTCGGCGAAATCAGCACGGCGTACCAGACCATCCTTTCGGGAAAGGTGTACAAGTGCAAGGACGGCGAATGGAACGAACCGTGCTTCATCAAGGAAATCCGCGACAGGAACGGACACGTCATCTTCAGGAACACGGTGGAGTCGAAGGTCGTGCTCGACGAGAACATCACTTCGCAGATGGGCGCGATGCTGCGTTCGGTGTTCACGAACGGTACGGCCAGAAGCCAGAATTCTTCCATCGCGGTAGTGAGTGCCGACGGGAAGACGAAACTGCGCTACCCCGTGGTAGGCAAGACCGGTACCACCAACGACTACAGGAACGTGGCATTCATGGGCGGCATCCCGACGTACGTCTACGAGAAGGAGGGCTTCGCGCTCGATTCCGTGATTGCCGTCGGAAGCTACGTGGGCTTCGACAACAACAAGCCGCTGAAGTCGGGCAAGACGCGTATCGCGGGCGCCTCGGGCGGCCTTCCGCAGTGGGCGTCTTTCGCGAAGGAAGAAATCGAGATTCTCAAGATTCCCGACATGGTGGACTTCTACGACATTTCGATTCTCGCGACGGGCGAGGTGCCGCTGCAGCTTGCGAACGAGCGCGGCGAAATTACGGTCGACCCGATGACGGGCCTCTACGTGACCGAAGCGGGGACGGCGGGAAGGCCGTTGCCGTGGCTCGAGGTTCCGGGATTCATTCCGCCGCAGGTGCAGGAACAGGCCGCCGAATCCATCGCCGAGATGGGAATCATGACGAGCCTCCCGATGCCTGCGGCCGCTGCCGTTGTGGAATCGTCGGCTAGTGCGGACGCGCAGGCGAACGCCCCCGTCGGTTCCGAATCGGCGCATACTACCTTGGATTCGATTCCTGCGGTGCAGGCGGCGCAGGTCCCGGTGGCTCCGGCTGCAAAACCCGATTCGACGCCTGCTCCGGCTGCTGCATCTGCCGCTGCTTCCGTTCCGGCTGCGCCTGCTCCGGCCACTGCGCCCGCTGCAACTCCCGCACCCGCCGAACCGAAGGCTGCCGCAATGCCCAAGGACGACGACTGGGATTTGCCGGAAGGGATGGACGGAGGTGCCTTCGTGCCTATCGAGGCGGAATAAGTAATCAGAAGCGTGTGATGTGAAATGGGAAACAAGATGAACAACAAGTTTTTTAGCAAGGTGATTCTCTCGGCCGCGACATTCATGCTCGCCGCCTGCGCAGGGAACGCCCCCTGTCCCGCCACGGATGCCACGGCTCCGCAGCCGGCAGGGATGCCCGCTGCCGATGTCAGAACTGCCGATGCGTCGAAACCTGCGACGGAAACTGCGCCGCAGTCGGCCCCCCGGAAGGGCGAATCGAAACAGATTGCCACGTCGGATGCCGCATTAGGCGAAGGGCAAGTCGCCTTTACTTCGGACGTGCTCGACAGCTACAGGCTCTCGACTCCGGATTCGGTCCCTGCCGCAAACGGCGGTGACGGAAGTGTGGGTGTAAACAACGTTATCTGTGAAAATCCGGCCGCGACGGCTGCCGCGGCTCCCGACCCCTATACCGACTTCCCGGCCCTCGCCGCCCGCGTGTTTGCACACGCCGATTCGCTCTACGCGACAGGCCTCACCGATTCCGCCAGCGCCTACCTGCAGCGCTTCCGCATCATCAAGCCGCTCTGGAACACCTGGGAAGCCCAGGCAGATTCCATGCTGAACGAGTTCGGCAAGACGCGCGCCGAGAAGGCGAAGGCGTTCGAGCCGCTGGTGCTCACCATCCAGAACATGAACCGCGTGAAGTCCGCCTACAGCATGGTGGCAGAAATTGCGGACAGCCTAATCGCGCTCGCCCCTGGCGATTCACTTGTGAACTGGGCCAAGGTCCAGAAGCAGAACGCGTTCGCCAATACGCTCGAGAAGGCGAAGAAGGAATTTGCGCAGATCAAGGCACTGGCCGATGACCAGGCGCAATTCGCCGAAGCGCTCAAGAAGATCGAAGAATTCCGCATGCGCTACGGCGACTTCGAAGAGACGCTCCGCATCCAGGAATACACCGACCACGTCAAGGAAATGATGCAGTCCGCCGATTCCGAAGCTGCGAAGTACTGGGAATCGCATGACCCCGCACAGGCACTCGCGAAGGCCGACACCCTCATAAAGGCAAGCAAGTTCGCCGAAGCGAAGGATATCCTCACCAAGCTCAAGGCGAGCAAGCTGCGCAAGGAGGCGGGCGAGAAGTACCAGGAACTCGCCAACACGTTCTGCAACGCGCAACGCAAAACCACATCGCAGATATTCGCGAAGGCGCAGAAGCAGAAGGACGCAGCAAAGAAAAAGAAGTTGCTCCAGGACGCCATCGGGCCGCTTGACAAGTGCCTCGCGGAATACCCCGAATACACGCAGAAGCAGAAGGTCGTAGACAACAAGAGCTTCCTCGAGAAGGAACTCGCGAAATGATAGATTCCGAAGTGTGGCAATACGCGCAGTACCCCGCATTCTTTGTGCTGGGGGCAGTAGTTAGCCTCATCAACAGCATCGCGGGCGGCGGTTCCACGCTAAGCCTCCCCATCATGATTTTCCTCGGGATGCCCGCGACCGTCGCGAACGGCACGAACCGCATCGGGCTTATCATCGGGAACTTCAGCAGCGCGTTCAACCTGATGAAGCACGGCTACCTGAACAAGAAAATCTTCATGCAGCTTGCGGTTCCCACCTTCCTGGGCGCTCTCGTGGGCGCATGCTTCCTCGTGCGCATCGGTGACAAGATGTTCCAGGCGATTCTCGCGGTCGTCATCTGCGTTGTGGTGGTCATGAGCAACCTCCGCAAGGACATCCTTGGCAAGCCTCCCGCGACACCACCCGAAAAGCTCACCTGGAAAGGCGCGCTCGGATTCTTCGGCATCGCCATCTACGGCTGCATCGTGCAGGTGGGTGTGGGGTTCGTGCAGATTTTCGGGCTCACGCGCTACACCGGAATGGACGCCGTCCACGTGAACGCGCTCAAGAACTCGCTTACCAACGTGTTCCTGCTCGTAAGCACCGTGGCACTCGGCATCATGGGGAAAATTGACTGGCCCATCGCCATCGTGATGGCGGCGGGAGCCTGGCTCGGCGGCTACCTCGGGAGCTTTACGCAGAGGAAGAAGGGAAACGCGTTTGTTCGCCGCTTCGTGAGTGTCGCGAGCGTCATCATGGCCGTATTCCTGGTCGTGGATTTAATTGTCAGCTAGTTCTTCGAGCAGCTTCTTTGCAAGTTCTGGGTCGCCCGCTGCGAGAAGTTCCTTTTGCGGCCGCGGCAGCTTCTTGATGCGCGCTTCCAGGCGCAGGGCCATGCCGTGGCTTTCGAGTTCGAACTTGCGCAATATGCATTCCGGCGGGAATGCCTTCGTGAATTTCGCGCCCTTGCCGGATTTGTGCTGTTCGAACCGCGCCTCGACATCGACAGCGTAGCCCGTGTAGATGCGGTTTCCTGCGCAGCGGAGCATGTAGACGAAATGGGGCATTCTTTCGGCGGACCTAGGCCGCTTCGCTCTTCGCCTCTTCGGTTTCGTTATGCGGCTTTGACACGATGTTCATGTATATCGTACCGAGGATTGCCGCGCAGAAGCTTCCGAGCAAGATGCCGAGTTTCGCGGAATCCTGGCGGTCGCCCACGTCGAAGGCGAGGTTCGCGACAAATAGCGCCATGGTAAAGCCGATACCCGCGAGCATACCGCCGCCCCACAGCACCTTCCAGCTGTAGCTGGGCTTCACCGACACGCCGATCTTCACGGCGAGCAGGCTGAAGAGGAATATGCCGATGGGTTTGCCGAGGATAAGCGCAAGCGCGACCGCGCCCATCACGGGGACTTCCACGCCGCCGAGCTTGATTTCGACACCCGCATTGCTGAGCGCGAACAGCGGCATGATGAAGAAGTTCACCCACGGCACGAGTGGCTTGAAGAAGCGTTCCTGCATCGAGATGCTCTCGCGTGCACCGCGCTTCAAGAGCGTAAACACCTCGTACTGTTCGTTGCGGTCCTTGGCCTCGCCCGAAAGCGCACCGCCGACGCTACCCGCAAAGTGGGCGAGCTTGCCCTTCGCGAGCACAGGCTTCGCCGGAACCGAGAGCCCGAGCAGCACGCCCGCGATAGTCGGGTGCACGCCGCTCTTCACGAAGAACGCCCAGACAGAAATCCCTATCAGGCCGTGCAGGAGCAGGTTGCGGACACCGATGCGGAACAGCACGTTGATAAGCACGAGCAGGGCAAAACCGGTACCGAGGGCGATGAAGTTGATGCCGTCTCCGCTCGGGTAGCCAATCGCAATAACGAGAATCGCGCCGATGTCGTCGGCAATGGCGAGGGTCAGGATCATCACGCGGAGCGCATGCGGCACCTTCTTGCCGAGAATGGCCATGCAGCCCACCACGAATGCGATATCGGTCGCCGTCGGGACGCCCCATCCGTGTGTGGCGCTGTTGTCGCCATGCGGGCAAAGGAGCAGGTATATGAGTGCAGGGAAAAGCATACCGCCCGCAGCGGCAATCACGGGCAGGCTCGCCGCCTTGGGGTTCCGGAGTTCGCCGTAGGTCATCTCGCCCTTGACTTCGAGGCCGATATTGAAGAAGAATACCGTCATCATCGCGTCGTTGATGAGCCAGTGCAGGTCGGCGGAACCGACCCAGCTGCCTATCGTGAGCGCGAACGGCATGTGCCAAAAGTGATGGTATGTTTCGGGGCTCAGGTTGGCCCAGAGGAGGGCCGCTAGCGTCATGATGATAAGGACGATGCCGCCGGTCGTTTCCACCTTCATCAGGCGTTCTATCGGAGTTATAATCTTCCGGACGGGGGTTTCCGGGAACAAATCTTCAATCTTGTCGCTGCTGGTGACTCTTGCGGACATATCTACCTATAGGTGTTGGATGGTTGTTCGACCTTTCACTTACTAAAATAATCATTTTTTGGAAAGACGGTAGACGTCTCCCGTACAAATGGCGCTATTTGGGCGACAAAGCGCTACTTTGCGAGGTGCAGCTTGCGGAGTACCTTGCCCAGGAGCTCGTTCAGGATGTCCTTCGCGTCCTTGCTGCCGAGGTAGCGCTGCACGATGAGCGTGAGCGTGAAGAGCGCAAGGCCCGCCGCACAGGCATAGATGACGAGCACCACGAGACTTGTATTGCGGACAAACTCTCCCGACACGCGGTCGAGGCCCACGGCGGCACAGATCATGATACCGAAGGCGACAAGCGCGCGGAGCATGTTGAGGAGGGCGTCCTTCATGCCGTCGGTCCCGTTTTTCTTGGCCCACATGAAAATCATCGAGATGACCTGGAGGATTGCTCCCGTGGCGCCGACGATGGGGACGCTCTTGATGCCGAGCCCCGCTTCGGGAGCGCCGAGCAGAATATAGGCGGGGATGGTTGCCGCGAAGATGCCGGTGTTGAGCAGCGTCGGCACCCACATGCGCTCGCAGGCGTAGAAACTGCGGACGAGCACCGCCTGGAGGCAGAGCCCGAGGCTCACGGGCAGGTACCAGCGGAGGATTTCGGAAATGGCTTCGGTAGTTTCGCGCTGGAAGGCACCACGCTCGAAGAGGATGCGCACCGCAGGGAAGCTGAGCGCCCACACGGCAACCACTGCCGGAATCAAAATGCAGAACATGCGCGAGAGGCTCTTCCAGATTTTGCGGTTGAGTTGCCCGAAATCGCCTTCCTTGACGAGGCGCGCCATGTCGGGGTAGCTCGTGACGGATACGGAGAACCCGAATACCGCCACCAGCGTGTACATGACGCGGTAGGCGTAGTTGAGGCTCGAGATGCCTCCCGTGCCGAAGTTCGCGCCGAAGCTACGGATGATGAATTCGAGCCCGAACATGGAGCCCACGCCCAGTGACATCGGCAACATCATCTTGAAGTAGCGCACGATATCCGGGTGTGTCGGCTGGATGATGAGGTCGTAGTGCACGCCTCCGCGCTTTGCGCCGAAAATCTGGAGCGCGAAGAACCCGATGAACGCTCCGACCGGGACGCCCCAGGCGAACCCTTCGAGGCCGTAGTCTGTTCCGGTGTACCTGGTGAGCGCGATGCCCGCGGCGCCGCCCCCGACAATCGCCACGTTGTAGATGAGGCCGGTGAGCGATGGAATCAGGAACTGCTTGCGCGTGTGCTGTACGGCGACAAGGATGCTGCCCACGAAAATGAATATCTGGCCCGGCAGGATGATGCGGCCGTAGTAGGTGGCGCGCTCGATGAGTTCCGGGGTGGCGCCCTCGACGGTCAGGAGCTGCAGGAGTTCCTTCATCCAGATGAATGCAGGAACCACGAGGATCAGGAGCACGAGGCCGAAGGTGTTCAGCACGTTGCTGAAAAATTTCCATCCGCCCTTCTCGTCGCCTGCGACCTTGTAGCCCGTGAAAATCGGGATGAAGATGATGGAGAGGAACCCGGTACTCACCACATGGTTCAGGATGTCGGGAATCATGAAGGCGAGGTCGAGCGCGTTCTTCTCGAGCGAGACGCCCGCGGCGTGCGCAAGGAGCATTTCGCGGAAGATTCCGAGCACGCGGCTCAGGAGCATGGAAACGGCGACGATGATGGCGGCTTTGTTCATAGAAATCTTTGCCTATACGGCAACCTTGAAATCGTTCAGGAGAGTGCGATGCGGAAGCTTCCCCTGCTGCTGCAGGCGTTCCACGAGGATTCCGGGGCGCACGCGGAGCGTACGGGAGAAATAGCGGATGCAGCGGTCTTCCTCGAAACGGCCGCAGCAGATGAGCCTGCATTCGTCGGCTTCGGGAAGCAGCAGGTCGCCTGCAAACTTCTGTGCTTCGGCGTCCTGGGTATTTTGCGTCGGGGATGCTGGGGCGTTGCATGGGGCGACAAGGAAGGAGGAACGCCTGCGCGGGTGTGCAGCGATATGCCATGCGGTACGGCATATGCTTTCGAGCAACACAGAATCGTTTATCCTCGATGTGGAAGCCTGGATAAAGGGGGCATCTCCGATCCAGAAGCTAGCGCAGGTGGGGTATGGCGCGGCGATGAATGGATCCACCTCGATGTATCCGATGCCGCTGTCGCGCAGTGCTTTTGCGATCGCGGAACGCAGGCCGCCTCCCGAATTGCGCGTGAGCGTTTTCAGGTTGCGGGCGAGGAGGTCCTTGTCGACCGCGAATGTCGATTTGGACTTGGCGGCATCTGCGGATGCGAGCGTTTCGCCGATGCGGATCCATGCGGCGTAGACCTGGGGCGCCACGCTGTCGAGCGTAAAGGCGAAAGTCTTGTCGAAGCCTTCGCGTCCGCCGACTCCCATGAACCGGAGTACGTCGCGCACGGAGCCTGCCCCGCACGTTCCGTGCGGGAGGAGCCCGCGTTTCTGGAGGGCCTTCACGGGGAACCTGCGTATCCAGGGGAGCAGCTGTTCGGCCCAGGCCCTCTCCTCGCGGGCGGAACGCGGCTCGTAGCCTTCGAGCTTTGCTCCGAAGGCTACCCAGGCTCCGTGCGCGATTCGCGACCAGTTTCCGGCATACCGCAGTTCGCTCATGGTACACCCGAGACGCTGGCAGAACATTTCTTGCGAAATGCGCTCCCGCTTGCAACAGTCTTGGATGCTCCTTTTAAAATTCATGGCTAAAAAATACCTTTTTTTGAAGATTATCGGACAAGTGATGCTCCACTATTGCTTTTTTTGTTTGTATTTTATGGATATGAAAAAGACTCTCGCTTTCGTCGTTTCGATGGCCGCGGCAGCCTTCGCTGCCGATGTTCAAGTTGTTGCCCCATCCGGAGCCGATTTCTCTCCCGATGCTCCCCAGATCGTGAACTCGCTCGTGCGTGCAGCAGTGAGCCAGTCCGGAAACACTCCGGTGGAAGACAGCACCGAGATTCAGCTCCGCACGAATATCATGACGATGGGTTCCTCCTATATCGTCGTATGCGAGCAGGCCAAGGCGGGCGTGGTTGTCGGTTCGGGAAAGCAGAAGGCGGCGAGCGTCGATGCCCTCGACGCGGCAATCGAGCAGGCGGTACTTTCGGCGCTGGGCGAAAAGAAGCCCGAAGCCCCGGCCGAACCCGCGCCTGAACCGGTAGCGGCGGCATCTGCTACGCAGCCTGCCGCAGATTCTGCCACCGCGCCGAAAAAGGAACCGCTCCCCGTGAACACTTCTGTCGTCACTGTCGAGGTCGAGGAAGCCCCTGCCGCGAAAACCGAGGAACCTGTCGGCGAAAAACGCCCGACACGCAACTACAACAGTTTCGGCGTGGGTGCCGCGATATGGCATAACTACGACTACTTCGCAAATCCCAAGGATATAAAGGACGGCAAGGACAGGGACGAGGAACGCTCCTGGAACGCTACTTTCGCTTTCCACTACGCAAGGATTTTCGAGGTCTCCGCGCATGCGGCCATCACCATGGTGAACAACACGAACTTTGTCGTCGGCAAGGGCTGGGAACTTCACGACGTGTTCCTTATCGGCGCCCGCTACTACACGAGCACAGGAGCCGTTTCTCCGTTCTTCGGGGGCGGCTTCGGCATCGGAGGACAGCTGGACTTCCACTACGAGAATTTTGACGAAGTCATCGCCTTGGGCCTGGCTGGCGGACTCGAAGCCGGTATCGTCCTCTTCCGCAATTCGGCGCTGCAGCTGGAACTCGGCGTGGCATGGGACGCCCTGTGGGATGAATTTGAGTCGTTCAAGCGCCGTTTCGGTTCCGGTACGGCCTATATCGCCCTGAACTATTAGACCTTAAATAGGCCCGAAATAGGCCCCAAAAAGTCCACATTTGACAATCCCCAGTTGTTAGGGTATATTTATAATCAGGCCATGTAAAATAACATGGCGCAAGAAAGGGATTGGTTTATGAAAAAAAGGAATTTTGGAGTA